>MDTF01011299.1_pt1 | contig 27384 bp, 24 predicted proteins | sample 811191 | NCBI WGS metagenome assembly MDTF01 (sample SAMN05326649, study PRJNA326480) | marine metagenome | isolation source: seawater | place: Southern Ocean | collected 2011
GCTTTGGGCTGACCTTCGTCCCACAAATAACCCTCTAAAAAAACTAACTCACTTTGTTTTATAAAATTGTCATTAATATCATCAGGGGTGATTTCCCCTGCTATGCCAAGAAACGTACACATGGTTCTTTCTGAGTCTGGAGTAATTAAAATTAAGCACGTGCCAGTAGGTACGCTTTCAGTTTTTTTTTTATAACAATATTTTACTTTCTCACTCGTCAAGCTCTTCTCATATTCATTACCAAGCTTGTCATCATTTACTTTTCCAATAAAAGAAACTTCATTTTTAAGCTGAGACAAACCAACAATTGAATTGGCCACCGAGCCTCCTGCTATAGTTTTTTCAATAACTAAACTTGATAGCAAATGATTAAACTCTTTTTCATCAACCAACTTCATAGTACTTTTTGTTAAATAATTTTTATTTAAAAAATCTTCATTTACTTTGCATATAACGTCTACTATTGCATTTCCAATACCGAGTATTTTCATTTTTAAGCTTTCTTTGTAATAATTCGTTTTTTTCTTTTAGGATAACATTTGGTACATATTTTACAGCTTATACCATAACAGTCTCTTGCTTTACAAAATTCTCTGCCAAAATATATTATCTGAAGATGAAGTTTGCTCCAAGACTTTTTAGGAAACAATCTTTTTAAGTCTTTTTCAGTCTGCACTACATTCTTTCCACTTGTTAAACCCCATCTTTGAGCTAAACGATGAATATGAGTATCTACAGGAAAAGCAGGATATCCAAATGCTTGAGACATAAGTACGCTTGCAGTTTTATGCCCAACACCCGGTAGTTTTTCTAGATCATCAAAATTTCGAGGTACCTTACCTTTATGATCTTTTATCAATTGTTTTGACATTAAATATATACTTTTAGCTTTAATTCTAAAAATACCTATTCTTTTAATAAGGTTTTCAATTTTTTTTCTTCCTAGCTTAACAAAATGATCTGGCTTGTTATATTTTGTATATATATTTTTAGTTACATTATTTACATTAACATCCGTACATTGCGCAGATAAAAGAACAGAAATTAAAAATGTAAAATTGTTTTTATATTTAAGGGGAATGGGTGTTTTAGGGTAAATCCTGTTTAAAATTTTTGATGCTACCTTGGCTCTTTGATCTTCATTCATTTAAAGTTCAAGAGATCTCTCATTGAATATAAACCAGGTCTTTTATTCATTAACCATTTGGCTGCTGCTAAAGCGCCTTCAGAGTAAAGAGCTCTATCAAACGCTTCATGATTTAAGGTTATTATCTCCTTGCCGTTTGAAAATTTAACTTCATGTTCGCCTATTATCTCTCCTTTTCTCAAAGAATTAAAATTTATTTTTTTTCCATAGGGAAAAGATTTTTTATTTATAAATTTTTGCCCTATTAATTTATAGAAATCTTTGTTTTTCCCTACTGCTATTCCTTTACCCAGCATTAATGCTGTACCTGAAGGGTGGTCCTTCTTATGCTTATGATGAACTTCAAATACCTTACTTAAAAAATTACCTCCTAAAGTTTTAGAAGTAATTTCAGTTAAATACATAAGTAAGTTAATTCCTAAACTCATATTTCCAGCTTTTAAGATAGCTATTTTCTTAGAGTATTTTTTAATTAAAAGATCTTCTTTTTTTGTAAATCCTGTTGTTCCTATAACAACTTTTTTATTAAACTTGGAGGCAAGATTTAATATCTCAAATGTACATTTGGGAACAGTAAAATCTATTATAACGTTAGTTTTTTTTAATGCATCTTCATTATTTAAATTAATGTTAATCCCATTTATTTTTTTTTTAACAATTTTACTTTCTGTAAGACTAACAATTTTAAAGCCCTTATCTAATTTAGAGGATTTAATTATTTGTTGACCCATTCTTCCAAGGCAACCAGTTATTGTTAAATTAATTTTTTTCACTAATTAGATTTCCAGAATTTTTTTGCTTTATCGAAAAAACTTTTAATTACTGGACTAGTTTTTTCATTCTCAATCACCTTAAATTCTCCCAATAGTTCTTTTTGTCTTTTAGACAATGATATAGGAACCTCAGTTGTAATTCTAATATATAAATCACCAGAATTACCACTTCTTAAAATTGGCATACCTTTACCTTTAAGTCTTAGTTGCTTACCGTGTTGTGTTCCAGCAGGAATTTTTATTTTTGACTTTCCACCATCAATAGAGGGCACCTCTACAGTAGTACCCAAGGCAGCGTCTGCAAAGGTAATAGGAAGTTCGTAATATAGGTTTTCTTCTGATCTTTTAAAAATACTGTGATTATCTATTGATATAAAAAGATATAAATCTCCACTCGTAGAACCTTTTGTGCCAGCCTCACCTTTGCCAGATAATCTTATTCTATTGCCGTCATCTACACCCCTTGGAATCTTAACAGTAACATTCTCGTTGCTAACGACTTTTCCATTTCCGCTGCAAGGTTTGCATGGTTTACCAATAGTTTCTCCGTATCCATTACATTGAGGGCAGGTTTGTTGTATTGTAAAGAATCCTTGACTAGATCGGACTTTACCTTTTCCACCACAATAATTACAACTGATTGGCTTAGAGCCTTTTTCCGCACCACTACCAGAACAATCTGAACATCTTTTATTAGTAGTGTATTTTATGTTTTTTTCTAAACCTTCATATGCTTCTTCAAGATCTATAGTGATATCGTATCTTAAATCGTTTCCTCTACTACTAGATCTTCCGGAAGAACTACCACCAAAATCACCAAAAAAATCCTCAAAAATATCTGAAAAAGATGAGGTATCAAATCCACCAAATCCTTGACCACCACTAGCACCTTCAAAAGCTGCATGACCAAATTGATCATAGTTAGCTTTTCTCTTGTCATCAGAAAGTATGTGATATGCTTCACTCGCTTCTTTGAATTTATCTTCTGAAGCTTTATCTCCTTTGGTCTTATCGGGATGATATTTAAGGGCTAATTTCCTATAAGCTTTTTTAACCTCATCTTTTGAAGATGACTTAGAGACACCCAAGACATCATAGTAATCTTTCTTTGCCAAAGGACGTCTCCTATTTTAATTATTTCTTAGGCGCTTTTTTCTTTATCGTCTTTTACGTCTTCAAAATCTGCATCAACAACATCTTCTTTATCTTTACCGTCAGGTTTGTCACCTTTAGGATCATCAGTTTTAGGTGAGTCTTTTTGTTGACTTTTATAAACTGCTTCACCTAACTTCATTGATGATTGAATTAGGTCTTGCGTTTTTTTCTTAATATCTTCTGAATCTTTGCCTTCTACAGATTTTTTAAGTTCTGCCACTCCATCTTCGATAGCTTTTTTCTCTTCCGCAGAAACTTTATCTCCGTGTTCTTTAAGACTTTTTTCAGTAGAAAAAATTAAACTATCTGCCTGATTTCTAGCATCTACAGATTCTCTTTTCTTTTTATCTGCCTCTTTGTTAGCTTCAGCTTCTTTAACCATTTTTTGTATCTCTTCATCAGACAAACCTCCAGAGGCTTGAATTTGAATTTTTTGTTCTTTTCCAGTGCCTTTGTCTTTAGCAGAAACATTAACAATTCCATTCGCGTCTATGTCAAAGGTTACCTCAATTTGCGGCGTTCCTCTTGCAGCCGGTGGAATACCAACCAATTCAAAATTTCCTAAAACTTTATTATCTGTCGCCATCTCTCTCTCACCTTGTAATACTCTTATTGATACAGCCGGTTGATTATCTTCAGCAGTAGAAAATACCTGGCTTTTTTTTGTAGGTATTGTCGTATTTTTTTCTATAAGTTTTGTAGAAACTCCACCTAGTGTTTCAATACCTAGTGAAAGAGGTGTAACATCAAGTAAAAGAACGTCTTTCACATCTCCTTGCAAAACGCCGGCTTGAATGGAAGCACCCATAGCAACCACTTCATCCGGGTTAACACTCTTGTTAGGTTCTTTTCCAAAAAAATTTTTTACTGTTTCAATTATTTTGGGCATTCTCGTCATTCCACCAACTAAAACTACCTCATCGATTTCAGCTGCAGAAAAACCAGAGTCCGCAAGAGCGGTTTTGCAGGGTTCTAAAGTTCTTTCTACAAGATTTGCAACTAAAGCTTCTAATTTTGCCCTAGTAAATTTTAAGTTAACATGTTTAGGTCCTGTTTTGTCAGCAGTAATAAACGGAAGATTGATTTCAGTTTGAGTCGCTGACGAAAGTTCTATTTTTGCTTTTTCAGCAGCTTCCTTTAGTCTTTGTAAAGCTAGTTTGTCATTTCTTAAATCAATTCCATTATCTTTTTTAAACTCTTCTACAAGATAATTTACAATTGTATCATCAAAGTCTTCACCACCAAGAAGAGTATCACCATTAGTAGATTTTACCTCAAAAACTCCATCGCCTATTTCCAGAATTGAAACGTCAAATGTACCACCGCCTAAATCGTAGACTGCTATTTTTTGTCCGTTTTTCTTATCTAAACCGTATGCTAAAGCTGCAGCTGTTGGCTCATTAATAATTCTTAAAACTTCAAGGCCTGCAATTTTGCCAGCATCTTTAGTTGCTTGTCTTTGCGCGTCGTTAAAATAAGCTGGGACCGTAATTACAGCTTTACTAACTGTTTGACCAAGATACTTTTCAGCTGTTTCTTTCATTTTTTGTAAAATGAAAGCAGAGATTTGTGACGGAGAATATTTTTTTCCCTTACCTTCTACCCAAGCCTCGCCGTTTTCTGATTTAATTATTTTAAAAGGAACTTTATTAATATCTTTTTTTACAGTTTCATCTTCAAAAGATCTTCCAATTAGTCTTTTTGCGGCAAATATTGTGTCAGTTGGATTTGTTACCGCTTGTCTCTTTGCAGGTTGACCAACTAATTTCTCATCATTTTCTAAAAAAGCAACAACAGAAGGAGTTGTTCTTGCACCTTCAGTGTTTTCTAAAACTTTTGCTTGAGAACCATCCATTATTGATACGCAAGAATTAGTAGTTCCAAGATCTATTCCTATTACTTTGCTCATAATTTTTTCCTTTTTATTTAGTTAGATTTATATGGGTGTTTTTTTTGTTTCTACAAGGCTATTAGGGGTCTTTTTTTTCGTCCTTTTTCTCTTTAAAATCGCTTTTTTTCTTAGAAACACCAACAAAAGACGGTCTTAGCAATCTCTCATCGTAAGTATAGCCAGGCTGAATTTCTTGCACGATTATACCTGGCTCGATATTTTCATCTTCAATTTCAAGCATAGCTTGATGTATATTTGGATCAAATTTTTGTTTATCACAATTAATTTTTTTGATTTTATTTCTTTCAAAAATAGAAATCATATCTTTTTCTAAAATGTCTATATTTTTTAAAAATTTATCTAAGTCTTCATTTTTTTTAAAAGATTCATCATTTTTAATAGAGGTCTTTGCTCGTTGCAGATTATCTAAAATTGCCAAACATTCTTTAGCAAAATTAAAAGCTCCATACTCAAAAGCTTCTTTAATCTCTTTTTCAAATCTTCTTCTTTGATTCTCTACCTCTGCCAAGGACCTTAATAACTTATCATCACTTTCTATTAATTTATCCTCCAAAGATGGCTTCTCTATTTTAATTACATTTTGTTCATCTGTGGAGTTTTCTTCCGTTTTTAAAACGTTCTCTTCATCTGTGGAGTTTTCTTCTGTTTTTAAAACGTTCTCTTCATCTGTGGAGTTTTCTTCTGTTTTTAAAACGTTCTCTTTATTTTCTTCTGTCATAACTGCTATATAGTAGTTAAAATTGTAAATACTAGATGTAATGAAAAAAATAAAAAAAATTTTAATAGGAACACATAATAAAGGAAAATTTAAAGAACTTAGTTTTTTATTACCTAAAAAGCTTAAAAAAATGTCACCAATAGAGCTTTCCATAAAAAGTCCAGTCGAGAATGGGAAGACATTTGCAGCAAATTCAAAGTTGAAAGCAAAATACTTTTACAACAAATCAAAAATTATGTCCTTGTCAGATGATTCAGGGTTATCCATTAAGTGCCTAGGTGGAAGACCCGGTATACATTCTGCTAGATTTGCAAAAAAATATGGTGGTTTTAAAAAAGCTATGAAGAAAATAATTAAAATGATAAAAAATAAAAAGATAACAAAAGCTGAAGCTGAATTTATTTGTAGTTTAACTTTGTACGGTGATAAAGTAAGAAGTATAACTGCGACAGGCAGAGTAAAAGGTCATATATCCGATAAAATAAAAGGAAATAACGGGTTTGGATATGATTCAATTTTTATACCTAAGATGCAAGCACTTACATTTGCTGAGCTACCCAAAAGAAAAAAAATATTAATGGATCATCGTTTTATTGCTTTTACTAAATTAAAGAAAAAAATCAATATTCTATAATTTTATTATTTTTAGTTTTGTATATTTTAAGTTTTTGATTCACGCTTCCATTTTCAAAGCTGAACGTCCCTATCTTACCTTTAATCTTATCTTTTATTAAAAAATTATTAATTGAATCTATCTTGCCATTTTTCTTCCAAAAATAATATATAAGTCCCAACGCATCGTATGCCAAAATTGTAATTTCGTTTGGATTTTGATTAAATTCATCAAAATATGTTTTATTGTATTTTTTAAAATTTTTATAATTTACTGAAGGGTAATATAAAGTGCTTACTGAATTTTCATAAAATATGCTCTTATCAAACCACTGATTTACCGTAGTATAAAGTACTGTTTTGTCATCCACTTCAGAAAAAACTAAAGATGCTAGCACACTCTTTAAGCTACTACCAAAATCAATTATTATAATTGAGTCAAAATTTACCTCACCCAATGTATATTTTTGTTCCAAAAGTTTAAGTTCTCTTTTAGATTGTTCATCTTCTTTATCCTCTAAAAATTTTTTTCTTAAATCAAGATTTCTTTTTCTCTGACTATAATTTGTTATTTTTTCGATTTCACCAGTTAATATTTTAGGATCAGAACTATACTTAAAAATTTTATAGTTCTTTAATTTTAATATCTTCAATTTTTTTTCTATAAATTCGGCATATTCATTTTTAGGAAAAATTATTAATGTTTTCTTTTTATTTTCTTTATTAATAAAATCTTCTAACGATTTCAGCTGTGATTCTAAACTTACACCAATACTAATTATATTCTCATTTATTTTGGGATTTTTATTAGAAAGGGAAATAAATATAGTATCCTTATATTTATATAATTCTTCAAAGTATTCTGAGTCTGGTGGACCTATTATAATTTTTGCTCCAGCTTCAATTATTTCTCTTACAGCATTATTTAATTTATCTTTATCATACGAGCCTGTGTCCCTAGGAATTATCTTAACTCTTGGATCGTTTAGCTCGTTAAGTGCTAATTGTGTAGATAGTAACAACGAATTACCTAGACTTCTATATTCACCAGAAAATGGAGCTAGTAAGCCTATTTTTAATTCTAAATTTTTTTCATCACTTAATAGATTGGAGTTAAAAAAAAATAAAATATAAGATAAAAATAAAATAATAATTTTTTTCATTTCAAATGAGTGATAATAAATCAGGTTTGTACATTGTTTCAACTCCAATAGGTAATCTTGATGATATAACATTAAGGTCGCTAGATATATTAAAAAATTCTGACATAATCTTATGTGAAGATACTAGAAGATCTCTCAAGTTACTAAATCACTTCTCCATTAAAAAAAAACTAATTTCTTACCATAAGTTCAATGAAAAAAAAGAACTAAACAAGATCATTGAATATTTAAAAGAGGGCAAAATTTTGTCACTTATTTCTGATGCTGGCACACCGACTTTATCAGATCCAGGAAATTTATTGATTAAAGAATGTATCAATAATAAAATTGATATTTTTGCCATTCCAGGAGCCTCAGCAATAACTGCTTCTATGAGCGTAGCAGGATTTGATGATAGATTTATTTTTTATGGATTTTTACCAAAAAAAGAAAAAGAATTAGAAAAAGCTATTTCTGACTTAAAGGAAGAAAATTTTTCCATAATTTTTTTTGTACCAGCAATTAGAATTAATTTTTATCTAAAATTTTTTAAAATTTACTTTTCCAACAGAAATATTTTGATAGCAAGAGAGCTAACCAAAATGCACGAAACACTATATAGGGATACAGTACAAAATATTGAATACTTTAAATCTGCAATTAAGGGTGAGTTGACTGTTGTAATTTCTCAAAAATATAATAAAAATAAAGTAGTATTAGGTAATGATGATTTAAAAAAGCAAGCTATTACTTATTTAAAAAAATATAGTTTAAAAGATGTTGTTGAATTAATTTCTAAAAAAGAAAATGTTTCAAAAAAAATAATTTACGAAATGTGTTTAAAATTAAAAAAATGATAAAAATTATTAAAATTATTTCCATTCTTGTCTTGTTCAGTTCTTGTAGTACAGTTTTTGGCCCAGCAGGAAAGTTTGGAACTGGAGTAAGTATAACTTTTGATCCTAGAACAGTAGGAATGCAAATTGATGACACAATTATGCAAAAGAGCATGATAGCGAGATTAGCAATTAGAGAAAAAAAATATTTTCTATTAATTCAAGTAGAAGTATTAGATGGACATATATTTATTACTGGCAAAGTTGATGAGCCAGAAGAAAAAATTAAAATAACTAAATTAGCATGGGAAACAAAAGGCGTTAGATCTGTGAAAAACGCAATACAAATAAGAGGTCAATCTAATTTTAAAAGTACATCAAAAGATATCCTTGTTACTACACAATTGAGAGCAGCAATGATCATAAGTAAAAAAATTAAATCTTCCAACTACACTTTAGAAACAATAAATAAAAAAATTTATATTTTTGGTATTTCTTTTGATGAAGAAGAAAGAAAAGAAGTTTTGGAAGAAGCTAACAAAATATATGGTGTCAAAGACATTGTACCTACAATTTATCTAGTATCTGATTTAAGTAGAAATAAAATTTAGTTTTTGTCGTACTTAATAACATCAGAAGAGTAAGACGCTATTGAAGCTAAATTTAAAATGTCAGATGTAGATGATCTAAGTGGAGCTACCTCAATCGGAAGGCCTAGTCCAATCAACAAAGGACCTATTAATTTAGCCCCGCCAAAAGACTTCATCAATTTTGTAGATATGGCTGCACTATGAAGTGCTGGCATTATAAGAATATTTGCCTTCCCAACTATTTTTGAGAAAGGGTAAATTTCCTGATATATTGGATTTAAAGCAACATCCGGCTGCATTTCTCCATCAAAATCAAAATCTACTTTTTTTTCTTTTAGTATTTCTATTGCATCTCTCACATGTTTTGTATTTTTAGAAACAGGTTTTCCAAATGTAGAGTGCGATAAGAAAGCCACTTTAGGATCAAATCCAAATAATCTTGCTACCCTTACACATGAGATAGATACTTTAGATAATCTTTCAGCAGTAGGAAAGTCTACTACATTAGTGTCTGCCACTAAAATCGTTTTACCTTTTGATACCATCATTTGCATACCGAATATTTCTTCACCGGGTCTAGAGTCCACTACTTTCTTAAGTTTTTCTATTGAAGCTGCGTAATGACGAATATTTCCGGTAACCATTGCATCTGCATCCTTGCAGGCGATCATAGATGAGCCCCATGCAATTCTATCATTCCTAACCAATCGATCTACATCCCTCTCAAGCTGTCCGTCTCTTTGCAATTTTTTATACAAATATTTAGAATATTTCTCTCTTTTTTCTTTATCTGTAGAGTTAATAATCTCAATTGTAAAATTTTCATCAAGACCTATTTCTTTAAGCTGTTGCCTAATTCTTTTTTCAGCACCAATTAAAATAGGGATGCCTAATTTATTTTTTCCAAACTCAATTGCTGCTTTCAGCATGTTTTTATCCTCACCCTCAGCAAAAATAACTCTTTTTGGATTCTTTCGAATTTTAGCGTTAATGCCTTGCATTAACGACATCGATGGATCTAATCGATTAGTTAATTCATCTTTATAGGCATCAATATCTTTAATTTTTTTTCTAGCTACACCGCTTTTCATTGCAGCTTCTGCAACGGCTGAAGGTATAACGCTAATAAGCCTTGGATCAAAAGTTGATGGAATAATATATTCTTTACCGTATTTAGGTCTATCTCCACCATATGCCGAAACCACTTCATCTGGAACATTTTCTCTTGCCAAAAGTGCAATCGCTTTCGCTGCAGCAATTTTCATTTCCTCGTTAATTTCTTTAGCTCTTACATCTAGTGCCCCTCTAAATATATAAGGAAAACCTATTAGATTATTTACTTGATTTGGATAATCAGATCTACCAGTTGCTATAATTGCATCCGATCTTACTTCTTGTATATCTTCTGGTTTAATTTCTGGATCAGGGTTTGCACACACAAACAGAATTGGATTTTTTGCCATTGATTTTACCATGTCTTTTGAAACTGAATCTTTTGCAGAAAGACCTAAAAAAACATCTGCATTTTTCATTGCATCTTTTAAAGTTCGCAATTTAGTTTCCAAAGCATGTGTGGACTTAAATTGATCTACATTTTCTCTCCCTTTGTAAATCACTCCTTTTCTGTCACACATTATAATATTTTCTTGCTTAGCTCCTGAACTTTTAAATAAATTTGCACAAGCTTGAGCAGAGGCTCCAGCACCATTTACGACAATTTTTACTTCATCTATTTTTTTTTTTGAAACATCTAAAGCATTTATTAATGCAGCCGTAGTAATTATTGCTGTCCCGTGCTGATCATCATGAAAAATTGGTATATCTAATAGTTTTTTTAATTTTTCTTCAATAATAAAACAATCTGGCGCAGCAATATCCTCCAAGTTTATGCCACCAAAAGTATTACCAATTGTTTTAATAGTATTGATTATTTCATCAGCATCTGAACTATCAATTTCAATATCTATTGAATCTATATCTGCAAATCTTTTAAATAAAACTGCCTTACCTTCCATTACTGGTTTGCAGGCTAATGCTCCAAGATTTCCAAGCCCAAGTATTGCTGATCCATTACTTATCACTGCAACTAAATTTCCTTTACTTGTGTAGTCGTAGGCAGCATCTGGGTTTTTAGCAATTTCTCTTACAGGTGCAGCTACGCCAGGTGAATAAGCTAAAGAAAGATCTCTTTTAGTTGTTAACGGTTTTGACGAAATGACCTCAATTTTGCCTGACTTTCCTTTTATATGGAAATCTAGCGCTTCTTTATCTGAGTAATGATCAATCTTAGATTTTTTTGTCATTTAATTATTTAAGTATGTAATATAATTTGGAACATACCACTATTAATTTTAATTTGTGGCTTAATTTGGAATATTATGAATTTGTTATCTTCTGCGTCAATTTTTAGTTTTTATACTTTAATTAGTAGGTTGCTTGGGTACGTCAGAGATATATTAATAGCAATATTCCTTGGAGCATCGATTTATGCAGACGCATTTTTTGTCGCCTTTAGATTACCTAACACATTTAGAAGGCTTTTTGCCGAAGGAACTTTTAATGCAGCTTTTATACCAAGTTACACAGATGCAAAAATAAAAAGTAAAAAAAATTCGAAAAGGTTTGCAGACGATGTTCTTGGACTTTTAATTATAGTTCTTTTATTTTTAGTTTTAATTGCTGAAATATTTACCCCTTATTTAGTATATTTAATTGCGCCAGGTTTTTTTGAAAATTCTGAAAAATTTAATCTCGCAGTTGAATTTACAAGAATAACTTTTCCATTTCTTTTATTTGTTAGCTTATCATCCTTTTTTGCAGGTATTTTAAATTCTAATAACAAATTTGCTGCAGCGGCAGCAGCGCCTATTATTTTAAATATAATTTTAATTTTCAGTCTTTTAATCTCATATTTTTTTAATTTAAATTTTGCTAAAAATCTTTCATACGGAGTAACTTTAGCAGGTGTAGTTCAATTAATTTTTTTGATTTACTTTACGATTAGTTACTACAAACCGTCTATATCATTTAAATTAAAGTTTACAACAAAAGTAAAATTTTTTATAAATAAACTTTTACCTAGTATTTTTTCATCAGGTGTAACGCAAATAAATATTTTAATAGGAACTGTTATAGCTTCTTTTGAAGCAAGCGCTGTTTCTTATTTATATTATGCTGACAGAATATATCAGATTAATCTTGCGATTGCAGGTATAGCAATCGGCACTGTTTCTTTGCCAGTACTCGTTCAAGCATTAAAAGCGAAAAATATTTTTAAAATTTCTAAAATTCAAAATAAATCTATTGAATTGTCATTGTTATTATCAATACCCGCTAGTATAGGACTTATCGTGGCATCTGAACAAATAATCAATTCTTTGTTTGGGTATGGTTCTTTTTCAAAAGAAGATATAAAAATGACAGCAAAGGCTTTAAAATATTTTGGATACGGTGTTCCAGCTTTTTCTTTAATAAAAGTACTTTCTAATTTTCTCTTTGCAAGAGACAATACTAAAACACCATTTCATATATCTCTTTTTATAGTTTTTTTAAATGTAGTTATAAGTCTAAGTTTTTTTAAACAAATTGGATTTGTAATTATCCCATTAGCCACTTCAATCTCTTCTTGGGTGGGAGTATTAATTTACCTAGTGTTACTAAATAAGTACAAATTTTTAATGATAAAAACTTACTTACTTAAAAATTTAATTAAAATTATTTTCTCAACAATTCTGATGTTTATAGTTTTATTATATGGATTAGATTTTTTTTCAAATGACCTAGAGTATGCCAATAAACTTAAGTCATTTTACCTCTTATTTATTGTTAGTTTTGTGGCAACAATTTATATAATATCATGCTATTTATTAGGAGTATTAAAGATTAATAATTATAAAACAGATTAATATGAATAATAAAAAATTAGTTTTTTCAGGAGTTCAACCAACGGGTAATTTACATCTCGGAAATTATTTGGGTGCCTTAAAAAATTTTACTTCACTTCAAGAAAAAATGGAGTGTATTTATTGTGTTGTTGATTTGCATGCAATAACTATTTTTCAAAACCCCAAAGAATTAAGGCAAAATATTTTAGAAACTACCGCAGGATTTATTGCAGCTGGTTTAAACGCAGAAAAAAGTATTATTTTTAATCAATCTTCAGTAAGTGGACACGCAGAACTTGCTTGGATTCTAAATTGTGTATCAAGAATTGGGTGGTTAAATAGAATGACACAATTTAAAGATAAAGCGGGATCAGATAGGGAAAAAGCAAGCGTTGGGCTTTATATTTATCCGAATTTAATGGCAGCAGATATATTATTGTATAAAGCAACACATGTTCCCGTAGGAGCCGACCAGAAGCAGCATCTCGAACTATCAAGAGATATAGCAATGAAGTTTAACAACGATTTTAATTGTGAAGGTTTTTTCCCATTACCTGAACCTTTGATACAAAAGAGTATTTCGAGAGTAATGAGTTTAAGAGATGGAACCAAAAAAATGAGTAAATCAGAAGAATCTGAATATTCAAGAATTAATCTTAAAGATACAGCGGATGAAATTGTTAAAAAAATTAAAAAGGCAAAAACAGATTCTATTGCAATACCTGATTCTGAAAAAGAACTTATAGAACGGCCGGAAGCTTTAAATCTATTAAATATTTATAGTGATATTACCGGCAATTCTTTACCTAAAGTTTTACAAGAAATGAGTGGTAAGGATTTTTCACACGTAAAGAGCAAGCTATCAGAAGCATTAGTTGATACTATTACACCAATAGGAAATGAAATAAGACAACTTTTGAAAGACAAAGTCCATTTAGAAGGAATTTTAAAAAAAGGTAAAGAAAAAGCATCAACAAAATCTGAAGAAAATCTTAAAAAGATACGTGATATAGTTGGTTTAATATAATATATTCATCGTATGATAATTACAGAACCAACACCCAATCCAGATTCATTAAAATTTTTATCAGAAAAAATAATCTCCTCGATTGGCACTGAAGAGTTTCAAAAGAAAGAACTTCTTTCTATTAAAAATATTTTTATTAAAGATTTATTAAACTTCAAGGGAGTGGAATTAATTTTACTATCTGAAAAATTCCTTTCAGTAAAAAAAACGTCTGAAGTTTCATGGGAAGTACTTAAACCGATGGTAATTTCTCATATGAATGATTATTTTGAAAAAAATGATAAGCCAATTTTAAACACAAAAGTTAGCACAGATTTATCTGAAAATGCTGATGAAACAGTCAAGCAAATAAAGGAAGTTTTAGACAGTAAAATTAGACCAGCGGTAGCAAGAGATGGGGGAGATATTAAGTTTAAATCTTTTGAAGATGGCGTTGTAAAAGTAGAACTCCAAGGAAGCTGCTCTGGTTGTCCAAGCTCATTGATGACTTTAAAGCAGGGAGTTCAAAATTTACTTTGTCACTATGTAAAAGAAGTGAAGTCTGTTGAAGCAATTTAAATGAAAAAAAATATTACATATAGAGATAAACTATTAGAGCTAGCTGAAATATACAAGATTTCTGATATTAAGATTTATACAAAAAATAAAAAAAATTTAACGACAGCTCAAATAGAACACATTTTAAAGAAAAATAGAGTACCCATACCAAGTGAAAGAAATAAAAGTATATATGAGATTCAGTCTAAAAAAATTATCAAACCATTTTATACGGTAAGCTCAAAATTTAATGGAGTGTTTTACAATACAGGGAAAAATCTTAATAAATTATTTAGCTTATATTATAAAAATATACGTTATTTTTTAATAAGTAGTAAAGATAATTTTTTTAACTTTTGTTATTTTATCAATAAAAAAACTATAACGATACTTAACAATTTTTATAATTTAGATATAGATATAAAAAAAACTAATAGAATTGTATCGTCATTTGTTGTGGGAACAATAACAATTGGTGTAAGTTTATCTCTATTCACAATTTTTAATAATTTAAATAAGGAAGGAAAAACAGAAGCTAAGATATTTAAAGAGCTTTCATCGCAAGTAGAAGTAAATAAAGAGGCGACAAAAAAAGAGAAAGAAATAGAAAAATTAACCATTAAAAAAGAAAAAAAAATTGTTAAATTAATTCCTAAAAAAGAAAAAAAAGTTGTAAAATTACTTCCTGATAAAAAAGAAAAGAATGTCATCAAAGAATTTATATTACCAAATCTAAATTTAAGAACTGAAACAGTTCTAAGTCTATTTGAGGATGTTCAGTACGATCTAGAAAAAGTAAGAGATGAAAAAATGGTAATGCCGATTTATTTCACTCAGTTTCCTAAAGATTTAGATGAAATATCAAGTGTAAAATTAAAAAAAGAAACATTCATAAAAATTGTGCTTCCTTTGGCCGTAGCTGAAAATCAAAAAATTTTAGACGATAGAACTATGTTGAAAAAAATTTCATCTAGAAAAATTACAAGTGACAAAGAAAAATTATGGTTAAGGCAAAAACTCAAGGAATATAAAGTTAAAAATGGAAATATTGCAGAATTAAATAAAAGAATGGATATCATTCCGATTTCCATTGCTATTTCGCAAGCAGCCAAAGAAAGCGGTTGGGGTACATCCAGATTTGCCCTTGAAGGAAATGCTATATTCGGGCAGTGGACATGGAGTGGAGCAGGTATAGCTCCTTTAGATAGGGCCAAGGAACAAAGTCACAAGATATTAAGATTTCCAATCCTTAGAGCTTCAGTTAAAGCTTACAAAAATAATTTAAATACACATAAAAGCTATAATGAGTTTAGAGAAAAAAGATTTAAATTAAGGTCAAAAAATCGTAAAATTAAGGGATTAAAATTAATCCATACACTTGATAGATATGCAGAAACGGGTGTTGAGTATACAAGGATACTAGAACAAATTATTGAACAAAATTCTTTATCTGATTTTGAGAATGTCAAGTTAACAAATACTGTTAAAAAAATGGAATTAAATTTATAATAATTAATTTTCTGCAATAACAAATTGCATTCCAAGCCATTTCCAAAAACCATTATCAGACTGTAAAGAGCAATTTATTCGACCTCTTTCAGTAGTAAACTTTCCTTTAAGCTTAATTTCTATTTTGTTCTCATCAATTAAAATTATATTTGATTTTCCCCACACATTTAATTCGTTCGAATAGCAATTTATTAAATCTATATTCTCTTCATTTTTATCAAAATGAATAATTACTTTTGGGGGATTAGATGTTTTGTTTAAATATTTTTCTTTTGGAAATATCTGTTCATATTTAAAAGGTAAAGTTTTTAGCAAAAATTCAAACCTTTTTTTTTCACCGTATTTTTCATTTATAGGAAATCTTGGAAGTTCTAATAAATCTTTCGTTTCATCTATAACACCGGAATGTTGTCCAAAAGCATATTTAAAATTTAAATCTTTTATTATCTTCTTAAATTCCAAACTGTATTCACCAAATGGATAGGAAAAAAATTCAGAATTATATCCTATTTCATTTTTTAAAATTGATATTGAATTATTAATATCTTCATAAATTTCATCCTTACTTTTATCTATTAAATATTCATGTGAATGACTATGATTTCCTATATGAACAAAATTTTCTTTAGATATTTCTTTAATCTGCTTCCATGTCATGTAGTTATATTTGCCAATCTCCCGAGTATTAACAAATAGAATAAATGGTATTTTATTTTTTTTTAAGATTGGCCAGGCGTTTTGATAAAATGAAAAAAAAGCATCATCAATGGTCAGTAGAACCTTTCTTTTATTTTTACTATTTCTTAACGACTCTTCAAACTTATTTGCATTTATAAATTCAATTTTGTTCTCTTGAATAATTTTAATATGCTCTTGAAAATCACCTAACTTAATATTGGTAGATGGATATTTATTTTCATCAAATCTATGGTACATAATTGAAATAATCCCATAATCTTTTTCAGGTTTTGGTGTAGAATATGTATTATTCGTAAGAAATACTAAAATAAAGAAAAAAAAAATGATTAAAGATTTTTTAATAATAAGTTGCACAGGCAAAAATAATTTACTTGGTTTAAAAATTGATAATAATTTTTTTATTAAAAGAATTCAAACAAATATTTCAAATAACGATATGCTTGTTAACAATATTTTAGACTTAATTTCCGAAAACAATGTTAAAGTTGAAAATAGTTTTTCAATTTTGATAAATATTGGACCGGGTAGCTTTTCTGCAATAAGAGTTGCATTAGCAGTGGCAAAAGGAATAAAAATTTCAATAGGTACGAGTTTGTATGGATTTAAAGATTCTGATTTAGGTGAATTTAACCTAATAAACATAGATAATTTAATAAAAAAAAATCTATTAGAAAATGAATTGATTAAACCTGTATATATAAGTTAAGTTATGAAAATTTATGATTAGTATAGAAGAGAAATGTAAAGAAAAAGGCGTTCGATTAACAGATCAAAGAAAGATCATCGCTAATGTAATGTCAGAGTCAAAATTAACTTTTGGATCTAAAGATCATCCAGATGTTGATGAGTTGCATAAAAGAGTTAGTTTAGTTGATAGAAAAATAAGTATCGCCACAGTATATAGAACAGTTAAGCTATTAGAAGAGTCCGGAATTATAGAGAGGCATGATTTCAAAGAAGGAAAATCTAGATATGAACCATCAACAGACCAACACCATGATCATCTTATAGATATTAATAGTGGAGACATAATAGAATTTGTTGATAAAGATATAGAGGAGCTTCAAGATAAAATAGCTCAAAAGTTGGGCTATAAATTAGTTGATCATAAATTAGAACTTTATGGTTCTAAAATTAAAAAATAAATTGTCAAAAAAAATATTTATTAAAACATTCGGCTGTCAAATGAACGAGTACGACAGTAACCGTATTTTAGATTTAGTTAAAACAGTAGGTTTTATTCAGACAAAAAATATCCTCGAAGCTGATTGCTATATACTAAATACCTGTCACATAAGAGAAAAAGCAAAAGATAAAGTTTATCACGATGTTGGTAGATTAAAAAAAGAATTTAGAGAAAGAAAAAAACCAATTCTTATTGTGACTGGTTGTGTAGCGCAAGCCGAAGGAGATGAAATGTTAAGGAGAGAAAATTATATTGACGCTGTTGTTGGCCCACAATCGTATCATGAAATACCTAATATAATTAAAAGTGTAGGAATTAAAAAAGGAAAAATTAATAAAACTGAATTCGAGGTAATTGAAAAATTTGATAAATTAAATTTAATTAAGAATAAAAGCACAAAAATTTCTGCTTTTTTAACAATTCAAGAGGGTTGTGATAAATTTTGTCATTTTTGTGTAGTGCCATATACAAGGGGGCCAGAGCACTCAAGATCATTTGACGAAATAGTTTTAGAAGCTAAACAATTGGTTGACAACGGTGCAAAAGAAATAACTTTACTCGGACAAAATGTTAACGCATATAACTTTAAAGCTAAAAGACTTTCTGACTTAATTTATAAACTTAGTGGTATTAATAGACTAATAAGAATCAAATATACAACTTCTCATCCTAAAGATATGACAGAAGATTTAATTAAGGCACATGAAGATTGTAAAAAATTAATGCCAATTTTACATTTACCTGTACAAAGTGGTTCTTCTAAAATTTTAAAACTTATGAATAGGAAACATAATGTTGAAGAATATTTGTCTATACTAAGAAAACTAAAAGAGAAAAAACCAAATATTCAATTTTCAAGTGATTTTATAATAGGTTACCCTGGAGAAACAGAAGACGATTTTAATAATACCTTAACATTAATGAAGGATGTTAAATTTATAAATTCTTATTCTTTTGTTTACAGCGCTAGGCCAGGAACGCCGGCAGCAAATTTAGAAACAGTTGATAGAAAGAAGTCAAAAGACAGACTTAAAATATTTCAAGAAACAGCAGATATAATTAAAAAAGATTATAGGAAAAATATATTAAACACTAAAGTAAATGTTTTATTTGAGAATAGATTAGATGGAAATAAGTATTTCGGAAGAGACGAATATTCAAATTCAGTTGTAGTAGAAAATAAGAATAATATAGTAGGAAATATATTAGACGTTAAGATTACAAAATTTAATTACAATACTTTATTTGGTGAAGTAATTAACAATGAAAAGGACGTGGCCGCATAGTTATGTCTGAAATAAGTAAATTAGACCAAAATTATACTATTAAAAAAATAGATAAAGAAACAGTTAATATTAAAGTGTTAGATAACAATATCTTAGTTTCAATAGTTGGTGAATTTAATAAAAATTTAATTCAATTAGAAAAATATACGAATACAACGTTATTTTTTAGAGGAAATTCTATAACAGCAAAAGGTAAAACAGAGGATTTAAGTATATTATGTGATGGAATAAAATTTCTTATAAATAAATTTCTTTTGACAAATAATATAGAAAAAAATGATTTAATTTTAGCTGTGAAGAAAGATATTAAAGAAAACTCTAATGTAAAATCTTTTAGCCAATTAATTAAGACACCTAGAAAAACTGTTATAGCTAGATCGGAAAAACAATCTGAATATATAAAAGCTTTAAAAGAATCAGATATAGTAATGGCACTGGGACCAGCTGGAACTGGAAAAAGTTTTCTAGCAGTATCTGTAGCCATTACAATGTTGATGGAAAAAAAAGTTGAGAGAGTAATTTTGTCTAGACCGGCAGTAGAAGCAGGAGAAAAATTAGGATTTTTACCTGGAGATATGAAGGAAAAAGTAGATCCTTATTTAAGGCCTTTATACGATGCATTGTATGAATTATTTGGTTACGAAAAAATTCAAAAAAAAATTGAGAATGGTGATATTGAGATAGCACCTTTAGCATTTATGAGAGGTAGAACTCTTAAAAATTCATTTGCAATATTAGATGAGGCACAAAACGCAACATCTACGCAAATTAAAATGTTTTTAACAAGAATAGGAGAAAACTCCAAACTTGTTGTAAATGGGGATCCATCACAAGTTGACTTGTTAAATAAGTCACATTCTGGTTTGGCTCGATCTAAAGAAATTTTAAGTAAAATAAATGAAATTAAGATTATAGAATTTGATCATAAGGATGTTGTTAGGCATCCCTTAGTTTCTAAGATTATTCAAGCGTATCAAAAAAATACAAATGATAAAAGCTAATGTTATCGTCAGTGATAAAAGTTGGATTAATTTCATTAAAGAGCCTGAAAAATACCTTAAAAAAAAATTAAAAAAACTTAATAATAATAAATTATTAAAAAATAAAAAAATAGAATTTACTTTATTGTTAACAGGAAGTGACGAGATTAAAAAACTGAATAAAAAATTTAGAAAGAAAAATAAAATTACAGATGTTTTGTCTTTTCCTTCAGAAAGTTTAAGAAAAATAAAAAAATTATTGAAAAAAAAACAATTATTTTATCTAGGTGATATAGTAATTAATATAAATAAAATTACAAAAAATTTAAGCGATAATAATTTTAATTATAAATTTGACAAACTTTGGATACACGGTTTGTTACACTTACTAGGAAGTAGGCATATTTCTAAAAAGGAGTATATAAAAATGGAAAAACTAGAAGAAAAATTCTTTAATCTTATTAAATAAATCATGTTAAAAAAATTGCAAGATAACAGGTTGATTATGATATTTGTTTTACCTTTTTTCCTAGGTGCTTTGTCAGTTTTAAGCTTTCAACCCTTTAATTATACTATTATTAATTTTTTAATTTTACCGGCTCTTTTTCTAAATTTAAGTCACGTTAGAAAAAAATCAAAAAATATTTACAGAAAAAAACCATTTATAAGGAACATTTTTTTTATTGGATATTCTTTTGGTGTTGGTTTTTTTCTCTCAGGAAATTATTGGATAACATATTCACTGACATTTGATGAAAGTTTCAAATATTTGATTCCTATATCTTTAATAGGAATACCTTTATTTTTGGGTTTATTTTTTGGGTTGGCAACTTTGATTTCAGGAATTTTTATTAAAAATAATTTTATTTCAATACTTTTATTCTGCAATTCTCTTTCATTAGTTGATTTTTTAAGAAGTAAAATATTAACAGGATTTCCATGGAACCTATGGGCATATAGTTGGTCATGGTTTCCTGAGATAATACAGGTTTTAAACCCAATAGGTTTATTTGCCTTTAATATGTTAAGTATAACTTTTTTTTGCATACCTTTAGTTTTAATATTTAAGAAAAATAAATTAAATATGTTTATTTTTTGTATTTGTTTAATATTATTTTTCCTAAATTATATTTTTGGCTCCATGATAATAAATAAAAACAACATAAGTTTAAACAATTCAAATTATAAAAATAACACCATATATACAAAAGTAATTTCACCTAATTTTGATATAAAATACAATTTATCTTTGAATGATGTTTCTCTATTATTAAAAAAATTAATTAAATTTAGTCAACCTGAAAAAAACAAAGAAACAATATTTATATGGCCTGAAGGTGTTTTTACAGGTTTTTATTTTTCTGAATTAAGTGAATTTAAAAGTTTTTTTAAAAGTTCTTTTTCGGATAAGCATATTATTATTTTTGGCATAAACACTCAGAGTAAGACTAGCAAAGAATATTATAATAGTTTAGTAGCTGTAAACAATAACTTTGAAATTATTTATCAATATAACAAAAAAAAATTAGTACCATTTGGTGAGTTTTTACCATTAGAAGATATTTTAAAAAAACTTGGTTTAAAAAAGATAACTCAAGGATATGGATCATTTTCTGAAGGAAAAAATGTAGACAATTTCATAATGGGTAATTTGAACGCGCTTCCTTTAATTTGTTATGAAATAATTTTTCCTCAATTGACTCAAGGAATTAATAATAAAACAAATATGATAATAAATATTTCTGAAGATGGTTGGTTTGGAAAATATGTAGGCCCAAGACAACATTTTGCTAAAGCAATTTTTAGGGCTGTTGAAAGTAATACTTTTTTAATCAGATCAGCCAATCAAGGTGTTAGCGCTTTTATTGATAACAGAGGAAATGTAATAAAACACTTAGATCCTAACGAAAGAGGCAGTATTGAATTAAATGTGCCTTTAGTTAATAACAATTCAAAAAATAGAAATGATTTGATATTTTTTATACTTTTATTTACATATACGCTCATAATTTTAACTTTTAAAAAAAATAAAAATGACAGATAAAAATTATTTATTTACAAGCGAGTCAGTTTCTGAAGGTCACCCCGATAAAGTTTGTGATAGAATTTCTGACATGGTTGTCGACACTTACTTGTCGCAAGAACCTTACGCACGTGTTGCATGCGAAACACTAGCAACAACAAATAAAGTGGTATTAGCAGGAGAAACAAGAGGACCTAAAATTAGAAATGAAGAGTTAATAGACAAAGTTAGAAATTGCATTAAAGATATCGGATACGATCAAGAAGGATTTAGTTGGAAGACAGCAAATATTGAAAGTTTTTTACATGATCAATCTACAGACATTGCGATGGGTGTTGATTCAAAAGATAACAAAGATGAGGGTGCTGGAGATCAAGGGATCATGTTTGGATATGCATGCAACGAAACTAAAGCTTTAATGCCTGCTCCAATACATTTTTCTCATAAGATTTTAAAATTAATGGCAGATGATAGAAAAAAAGGAAATTTAGATGGAATAGAACCAGATTCTAAAAGCCAAGTTTCAATGTTGTATGAAAATGGAAAACCAAAAAAAGTAACTTCAATTGTTATTTCATCTCAACATTCAAAAGATTTAAATCAAGAACAAGTTAAAAGTTTGATCATGCCGTATATTAAAAAATCTATTCCTGATAACTTTATTAAAGAATTGAATGAAAAAGATATTTATATAAATCCTACTGGACAATTTATAATTGGTGGACCAGACGGTGATACTGGATTAACAGGTAGAAAAATTATTGTTGATACATATGGTGGTTCAGCTCCTCATGGTGGAGGGGCATTTTCTGGAAAAGACCCAACAAAAGTAGATCGATCTGCAGCTTATGTTGCTCGATATCTTGCAAAAAATGTAGTTGCTGCAGGGTTGGCAGACAAATGTTTAATACAATTAGCTTATGCCATAGGTGTTTCTAAACCTCTTTCAATTTATGTAAAGCTATCTGAAAAGGATAAAGAAAAAACAGATGATGTTAAGAAAATTATAGAACAAAATTTTGATCTATCTCCAAGGGGAATTAGGGAGTTATTAGGTTTAAATAAACCTATATATGAAGTTACATCAGCATATGGACACTTTGGAAGAGAGCCGAAGGAAAATGGTCAATTTTCCTGGGAAAAGACAGATAAACTAGATATTTTTAAATTGTAAACTTGAAAAAAGTTTAAATATTCTTTATTAGTAGTTAAAATTGATAATATACAAAATGGGCCTGAGCCCATTTTTTTTTGGAAAACTTAAAAGGTAAAAATGTTAAATAGAGGACTAGATAAATTAGAGTTATTAAGAATAGTTGAAGCTGTAGCAAACGAAAAATCTATAGATAAAGAATTGGTTATGGAGTCTATGGAAAGTGCAATTCAAAAAGCAGCTCTAACTAAATTTGGAAATGATAATAATATAGAAGTAACTATAGGCAGAGATAGTGGAGAAATAAAAATTCAAAAAGTAATTGAAATAGTAGAAAATGTTGAAGATCCAAATAAAGAAATTAATCTTGATGACGCTAAAACTTCTCAAAAAAATGATAGTTTAAAATTAGGAGAAAAAATTTATGAAGAGTTGCCACAAATAGATTTTGGTAGAATAGCAGCTCAAAGTGCCAAACAAGTAATAAGTCAAAGAGTCAGAGAAGCTGAAAAAGATAGACAGTATGAAGAATTTGTAGATAAGCAGAGTCAAATCTTAAGCGGTATAGTTAAAAGATTAGAATATGGTAATGTTATTATGGATTTAGGAAAAGCAGAAGGTGTTATTAAAAAAGATGAATTAATACCTAGGGAAATTTTAAAAACTGGCGATAGAGTAAAAGCATATTGTTATGAAGTAAAGAAAGAACTCAAAGGACATCAAATTTTTTTGTCTAGAGCCCATCCTCAATTTTTAGCTCAATTATTTTTTCAAGAAGTTCCAGAAATTTATGAAGGAACTATAGAAATAAAAGCCGTTGCAAGAGACCCGGGAAGTAGAGCAAAAATATGTGTGGCATCCGCTGATAGCTCTATAGATCCAGTTGGAGCTTGTGTAGGTATGAGAGGTAGTAGAGTTCAAACCATAGTTAATGAATTACATGGTGAAAAAATTGATATTATAAAATGGACTGAAGATCTTCCAACTTTAATTTCTGAATCTTTATCTCCAGCAGAAATACAAAAAGTTTTAATTGATCAAGACAACAAGAGAATAGACGTTATATTAACGGAAGAGAATCTTAGTAAAGCGATTGGAAGAAGAGGACAGAATGTTAGATTAGCTTCTAAATTAACCAATTTTGAAATCGATATTCTGACGGACAAAGAAGATTCAGATAGAAGACAAGCAGAGTTTAAAGATAAAACTGAAACATTAATTAAAAACCTTGAAGTAGACGAAACCTTAAGTCAACTCTTAGTTTCTGAAGGATTCCAAGGTATAGATGAACTTTCACAAGCAACTATCGAAGATATATCTAAAATTGAAGGTATAGACGAAGGAACAGCAGAAGAATTAATAAATAGGTCTAAAGAAACACTTGTTAAAGAAAAAGAACAAGTTTCAAAAAAACTTAAAGAGTTAGGAGTGGAAGACTCCCTTGCTAATTTAAAAGGAATAACACAAGGAATGCTTGTTTTATTAGGCCAAAGAAATATAAAAAAACTTGCTGACTTTGCTGATTTGTCATCAGATGAACTTATAGGTGGCTTTGATGAAATTAAGGGAAAAAAAATAAGAATAGAAGGATATTTGGAAGAATTTTCTCTTTCTAGAGAAGAGGCAGATCAATTAATAATGGGTGCTAGAGATATTGTATTTAAATAAAAATTATGGACAAAACAAAAGACAAGAAAAAAACTTTAACAACTTCTAAAATATTTACTAAAAAAATAGACATATCTTCAATGTCTAATGACGGGAAAAAGACTTTTGCTATAGAAAAGAAAAAACCTTTTAAAAGCAATCAAAACAAAAATTTTTCAAAGAAGCCTGAAAATATAAAAAAAAATGTTTCTAGAAAATCAGTTGAACAACAAGCTACAAAAGCTTTCATAAAAAAAGATGACAAGAAAATTCCTAGTAAAAGTAAATTAAAACTTAAAGGCCCCGTAGACAAAAGAGACTTTAAGCTTACAGTCTCTAGAGCATCAAATGTTGAGGAAATAGAAATAAAACAAAGAAGTTTAGCTTCTGTGAAAAGAGCGAGACTAAAGGAAAAAAGAACTAATCCAGATAATGGTGATAAAAAAGAATTTATAAAAGTAATTAGGGACGTAAAAGTCCCGGAACAAATATCAATTCAAGAACTTTCAAACAGAATGGCAGAAAGATCAAACGACGTAATAAAGTTTTTATTTAACATGAAAGTAGTGGCCACAATTAATCATATTATTGATAAAGATACTGCCGAATATATAGTTAAGGAGTTTGGTCACAAAGTAATATTAGAAGATGAGCCAAGTTTAGAAATTAGTAAAACAATAAAACTAGAAGGTCAAAATATTGAAAATAGACCACCTATTGTTACAATAATGGGGCACGTAGATCATGGAAAAACATCTTTACTAGATGCGTTAAGAGACACAAACGTAGTATCAGGCGAACATGGTGGCATAACTCAACATATTGGCGCATATCAAGTTAAAACGGATAAAAAAAAAATTATTACATTTATTGACACACCAGGCCACGCCGCTTTTACCGAAATGAGAGCTAGAGGATCAAAAGTAACTGATATAGTTATCTTAGTAGTAGCGGCAGATGATGGAATTAAACCTCAAACTATTGAAGCAATTCAACACTCCAAAGCAGCAAAGGTTCCTATTATAGTAGCTATTAACAAATGCGATCTACCAAATAAAAATATTAGTCAAATTAAAAATGAATTAATGAAATACGAACTACTTGCGGAAGATTTAAGTGGAGATACACTATTTGTAGAAGTGTCAGCAACCGCAAAAACTAATCTAGATAAATTAAAAGAAGCTATATTATTACAATCTGAGCTTTTAGATCTAAAATCTGCAGTAACAGGTCCAGCAACAGCAGTAGTTTTGGAGTCTAAAATAGATAAAGGAAAAGGTCCGGTTTCTACAATCTTAATATCAAATGGCTTGTTAGAGCGAGGAGACCATTTTGTATGCGGAAATACTTGGGGAAAAATAAGAGCAATGATTAATCATGAAGGTAAGAATATAGACAAAGCATTTCCCTCAATGCCAGTAGAAATATTAGGAATGAATGACACAGCTTTTGCTGGAGCAGAATTTCTTGTGACTGAAAATGAAAACAAATCAAAAGAAATAGTAGAATTTAGAAAAAGTGGCTCTAGTAAAATAAATGTTTTAGTTGCAAAAGATAAAACTACATTATTTGAAAATGTTAATGCTAAGGAAGAGCTCAATATAATTATGAAATCTGATGTTCAGGGGTCAAGTGAAGCATTAAAATTAGCAATAAATAAAATTGAACATGAGGAAGTTAAAGCAAAAATAATATTATCAGATATTGGAATGATCAATGAAAGCGATGTTTCTCTCGCTAAGGCATCCAACGCTTTATTAATAGGCTTTAATGTAAAACCTAATAGAGAAGCAAAAAAATTAGCAGAAGAACAACACGTTGATATTAAATATTATAACATAATTTACGAAGCACTTGAGTTTGTAGAAAAAGGTTTATCTGGTTTGCTAGAACCTGATATCAAAGAGAGCATAATTGGCTCTGCAGAAATACAAAAAGTTTTTAGTGTTTCCAGTGCTGGTAAAATTGCTGGTTCAAAAGTTACAGATGGAGAAATTAAAAGTAAATCTAAAGCTAGGATTATTAGAGATGGTGCGGTAGTTTATGACGGTGAGATTCTAAGTTTATTTAGGGAAAAAAATCAAGTTAAAGAAGTAAAAGCCGGACTTGAATGTGGAATAAGTCTTAAAGATTTTATAGATTTTAAAGAAAGAGATATAGTAGAGGCTTATCATGCTGAAAAAATCGAGAGAAAAATTTAATGAAAAAAGGCAGTCGTTATCCAGTATATAGCCAACGTCAATTAAGAGTTGGTGAGATGGTCAAACAAAACTTAGGTGAAATTTTTATTCGAAATGAAGCAAAAATACCTTTAATTAATACTAAAGTAATAACAGTTACGGAAGTTAGAATGACACCTGATCTAAAAACCGCTAGGGCGTACGTTATTCCGCTAGGTGGCGAGGGAATGACCGAAATGGTAAGTGTCTTGACTGAATACTCGCATCTTGTTAGAAGAGCACTATCAAAAAAACTTGATATCAAGTTTCTTCCTAAGCTTGCATTTGTAGAAGATAACTCTTTTGAATATGCTGAAAAAATAGAAAGATTGATTAAAAAAAATAAAGA
>MDTF01011316.1_pt1 | contig 27376 bp, 30 predicted proteins | sample 811191 | NCBI WGS metagenome assembly MDTF01 (sample SAMN05326649, study PRJNA326480) | marine metagenome | isolation source: seawater | place: Southern Ocean | collected 2011
AGTAAAATTATGTCTATAAAGCCAAAATTGTTACTCATTATTTGATAAATATACATTAATAATATAATTTTGTAAGAACCAAATGAACTCACTTCTATTATCAATTATCGCCTTACCAATTTTAGAAATTACAGTGATGATTAAAATTGGACAACAAATCGGCACATTTAATACAGTATTAATAATCTTTTTCACTGCAATTGTTGGAATTTATTATGCAAAAGTAGAAGGATTAAACACTATTAAAGCTGGTATGGTTAACCTGTATAAAAATAAAATCCCTTTTTATGAAATATTGTCTGGTGCGACAATTGCTATAGCAGCTATTTTATTAATTTTACCAGGATTTATTTCTGACACGATTGGTTTATTGTTTCTCTTTCCGTTTACAAGAAAAATAATAATAAACTTATGGCTGAAAAATAAATATAAAAATAATTTAAAAAATGAAGTTGATGTTATAGACGCTGAAATAATTGAAGAAGAGAAAAAAAAAGATGAATTATAAAATATTAGCTAAATATATCAAAGATTTAAAATTTGAAATACCTAATCCTACAACTTTCTTTTTAATAGAAAAAAATATTTCAAATTACAAAGTCAATATTGATATCAAAAGTAATCAGTTTAAAGATAAAATTATTGAGGTTGAAACAATCCTTTCACTTAATCCTAATACAGACAACACCGACAAGATAAACACTAAAATAATTTTTTCTGCTATTATTGAGATTGATGGTGAACTAAGTAATAAAAAATCTTTAGAAGAAATTATTTTAATTAAAGTTCCTAATGAAATTTATCCTGAAATAAGAAGTTTATTTGTTTTATTGTTTGAGAAATCTGGATTTAATAAAATAAAAATTGAAGAAAGTATTGACTTTAAAGAGCTTTACCAAAGAAGAAGTATTCAATAATGGTTTTTTTTCATCTCTTTTTTTAGAAAATCTTTATGTAGTTCGAGTTCTTCATCAGTAGGTTCAACAACAATTTTGCAATAATCCTTTTTGATATTATTTCTTTTTAACAGATTAGTTTCTAAATTCTCGTTTGAGAAAATTAGCTTTGGTTCTTTTGCATCTAATAAATTAATATATACCTCGCGTAAAAGTTCGCAATCTAACAATGCATTGTGTTTAGTTCTTCTAGATAAATCTATGTTAAATCTTCTGCACAGAGCATCCAAAGAATTAGAAGTACCAGGAAATTTTCCTCTCGCGACCTGGAGGCTATCTATAACGTTATCCTTTTTGATCTCATTTTTCTTAATCAATTTTAGTTGATAATTTAAAAATCCAAGATCAAATGATGCATTGTGTATTATAATTTTTTTATCTTTTATAAATTCCAGAAGTTCATCAGCAACAGCATTGAAAGTTTCTTTATTCTTCAAAAAATCAGTTGAAAAACCATGAATTTTAAATGCTCCTTCTGGAACATCTCTTTGAGGATTTATTATTTTATGAAAAATTCTTTTTGTAGGTGTAAAGTCCTTTGTTTCAATGCAAGCAATCTCTACTATTCTATGTTTATCATTAACTGAGAGACCCGTTGTTTCTGTGTCTAAGAAAATTTCATTCATATCTTTTTATAAAATTCTTAACATTTTTTTTTAAAATTGCTAAAGAATAATTATTGTTAATTGTATAATCACACATAATTTTTTTTTTGGCCGGAGATAATTGTCTTTTGTCTAATAAACTGAACGTTTCTTTGTCGCCTTTTTTTTTAATATATCTTTTTAGCCTTAAATTTTTATTTGCTCCAACAAAGATTAGTTCATCAAAATATATGTTTAATTTACTTTCTATCAATAGTGGTATCTCTAAAAACAATAATTTATTTTTTTTTTTAAAAAACTTATCATTTCTTTTCTAACAAAAGGATGGATAATTTTTTCTAGCTTAAAGAGATTATTTTTACTTCTTTTTAGAATTAATTTAATTTGGCTTTTAATTTTTTTTTTGCTAGTTAGTTTAAATTTTTTTTCAAGAATTTTATTAAAATTTTTTCTCTTGTAAAGATTTTTCACAATTATATCTGCACTGAATAGGGGATATTTTTTACCCGCCATTATATGAGCAACAGTTGTTTTCCCTGAAGCAATAGATCCTGTAATTCCTATAATTTTCATTTTAAATTACTTGTTATAATTTTTTTTAATTCTACGTCTACATCTGGATTTATTTTGTTCCATAAATAAAATGATTTTTGGCCCTGATAGAGAAACATTTCTAAGCCATTATATGTTTTAATTTTTTGTTCTTTAAAATTCTTTAGCATTGTTGTCTCTAAAGGACTGTAAATAACATCATAGTAGATCATCTCTGTTTTAAATTTTTTAATTACTTGATTAAAATTACTCCCATTCGTCATACCTAAAGATGTACTATTGATAATAACGTCCGCATTTTGTGTCTTTGTGTAAATATCTTCCCATAAAACTATTTCAATGAATGGGTATTTTTTCTTAATAATTTGAGCTTTTTCAATTGATCTGTTGCTTATAGATATTTTTTTAATATTTTTTTTAACTAGTGCATGAATTATTGAAGGGGTAACCCCACCTGCACCTAGGATCAAAATATTTTTCTTTACCAAATCTTTTTCTTTTAATTTTTTAATAAATGAGCAATCAAAACCATAAACATCTGTATTTTCACCAACAACTTTATTATTTTCATTCAAATATATGGTGTTTACAGAAGATGTTTCCTTTGCGTCATTTATTAATAAATCCAAATAAGGAATTACTACCTGTTTGTAGGGTATTGTTACATTAATCCCTTGTAGTTCTTTTTTTTTAATTTTGTTTATAACTTCTTCGATTTTATCCTCTTCAGTTTCTATTAAGGAATAAGTTGCTCGAATGTTATATTTTTTAAACCACCTGTTGTGTAACAATGGTGAAAGTGAATGTGACAAAGGCTTTCCGATAATGCCATATTTTTTTTCTATCATGTTGATGTTTTAATATAATCTATTATCTGTTTAATAGGCAGGCCCATGATTGAATCTCTGTCGCCCTTAACAGATTCGAAAAGATCGAGTCCTCCAGCCTCTATTTGATAAACCCCATAAGCTAACAAAGTATCTGTTTTAATTTTTTTTAGATAGTTTTTGAGTTCGTCATCAGTAAGTTGTTTCATTTTTAGCTCTGATTGGTCCGTAAAGTTCCAAATCATAGCACCATTTTTAGAAATACATACCGAGGTTATTAGACTGTGCAAAGATCCATTTAATTTTTTTAGAATTGTTAAAGCTTCTTCTCTTGTTTTAGGCTTATTAATTAATTCATCTTTTAGACTTATAACACTGTCTGCACCTAGAACTATTTGATCCTGATATTTGTTGCTAACTTTTATAGATTTTAATTCTGCTAGATTTTTTGAAACTAACATAGGGTTAGCTCCTGCGGACAATAAAGAATCCTTAACCTGGTCTTCATCTATGTATGAGGGGACCACTGTACAATCAAAATTATTCTTGTCTAGTATCTTTTTTCTAACTTCACTTTTAGATGCTAAGATTATTTTCATTTTTTTCCTTTTTTTTTATATCAAAAATTTTGATAATTGTAGCAGCTGTTTCCTCAACAGATTTTCTTGTTACATCAACAACAGGCCATTTATATTTATTAAATAATTTTTTTGACTCCTCAATTTCTTCTTGTACGAATTCTAAATTAGAATAGTTAGGAGTATTAAATCCTTTTATGATTTCTAACCTATTGCTTCTAATTTCAGATAATCGATCTACCTCTACAATAAGGCCTACAACACAAAATGTACCTGGATCGTCTTTCAAAGTAGTGGGGATTTCTTGTGCTGCTACCAAGGGAATATTTAATGTTTTATACCCTCTGTTGGCTAAATAAATCGATGTAGGGGTTTTACTTGTTCTGCTCACACCTAATAAGATAATGTCTGCACTTGCAACATCTTCCATTTTCATTCCATCGTCATGTGCCATGGAAAACTGCAAAGCTTCGATCTTTTTATAATAAACTTCGTCTAGAACATGCTGAGCGCTAGGTTTATGGTTTGGTTTTTGTTTTATTGTTCTTGAAAAATTTAATATTAAATTGCCTAAAATACCGAAACAAGGAATTTTTTTTTTTTTACAAATTTTTATAATGTACTTATCCATTTTTGTTTCAACAACAGTGTATAAAATTATGACATTTTTTTCTCTTTCACATCCTTTTATGATTTTATTAAAGTGCTGCTCAGTTCTGATAAAAACATGTTCTTTTTTTTCACAATCAAAATTTAAAAATTGGGACTTAAGAGCAAGAAATATTCTGTCCAGTGTTTCACCTGTAGAATCAGAAATTAAATTAATTTGGTATTTATGTCCCATAGGTAAACCTGTTAATAAAATTATTATAACCTGTTGTTATACATTTGAGATTTTTAATTAAAAAATTCTTCCACAATAGTTAACATGTTTTCAATCTCTTATTAGCTGTTAATAATAAACGATAATTTTTTCTTAATCTCTTGATAATTTCAGGTTTTAGTAGCCAGTGCACTTTTTCTTTTATTAGTCCGTGGGACAAATTGTTAAAAACTATGTATAAATAGTTATTTCACTAATTAACACGACCTATATCAAATAATTTACTTTTAAAAATATTATTATATTAATGACTAAATTAACAAACTGTATTCTAAACAAAGATCCATCTTGTGTTCCAGTTTGGTTTATGAGACAAGCAGGACGTTATCTTCCTGAATTTCGAGAAATTAGATCTCATAATAAAAATTTTATTAAACTTTGTTTGAATAGTAAATTAAGCTCTGAAATTACTTTACAACCTTTAAAAAGATATAATTTAGATGCTGCAATAATTTTTTCAGATATCCTAATGGTACCGTTTGCTCTTGGTCAAGAAGTAAAATTTGAAAAAGATAAAGGTCCTATACTATCTTTGTTTAATTTAGATATTTTTCTAAAGAACAATAAAGTCAGTTTTATAGATAAATTAGATCCAGTATACAAAGCAATTACAACAACCAGAAATAACTTAAAAAAAGAAAAATCTTTAATAGCATTCATTGGGGCGCCGTGGACGCTTATTATCTATATGTTTGGTTTAAAAAAAAATAAAAACCAAATTGATATAGCTAAGTTAATCAAATTAGAGCCAGAAATTAAGATCGTTTTGAATAAAATTAATGATTACCTATGTGCCCATGTTTACGAGCAAATTAAAGCCGGTGCTGATACTATACAAATATTTGATTCTTGGGCTGGCTTATTACCTGACGAAAAGTTATTTGACTTTTGTTTTGTCCCAAATAAAAAAATTGTAGACTTTTGTAAAGAAAAAAAAATACCTGTTATTTGTTTTCCACGAGGTATAAAAAAAAATTACTTAGAATTTGCAAACCATGTTAAACCTAACTGTTTAAGTTTAGATTATGAAATAGACCCAGTGTGGGCTGTAAATAACCTGAGCAGTTATTGTTTGCAGGGTGGTTTAGACCCTAAAGTTTTATTTAAAAAAGAAGATGAGATATTATACGAGGTGGATAGGTACTTGAATAATTTTAAGGGACACCCGTACGTTTTTAACCTTGGTCATGGTTTACTTCCAGAAACCAATCCAGAGATTTTAAGAAAAGTTGTGGAGCACGTTAATAATTTTTAATGAAAAAAGCTATTATATTATTCAACCTAGGTGGACCCGATAGTCTTGATGCTGTCCAACCTTTTTTGTTTAATTTATTTAATGATCCAGCAATAATTAGTTTACCAACTATACTAAGGTATCCTTTGGCCAAGTTTATCTCCAAAAGAAGAGCTCCCGTAGCTAAAGCTATATACGCTGAGATGGGTGGTAAATCACCAATTCTAGAGGAAACTCAAAGTCAAGCAGACGCAATAGAAAAAACTCTAAAACATGAAAACGATGAATACAGATGTTTTATAGTAATGCGTTGTTGGAATCCAAGAGCAGCAGAAGTAATTAAGAAAGTTAAGAAATTTAATCCCGATCAAATTATATTACTTCCACTTTATCCTCAGTATTCAAATGCTACCTCGGGTTCATCAATAAAAGAATGGATGAAAATTTGCAAGAAAGAAAAACTTAATGTTGATACTAAGACTATCTGTTGCTATCCAACTGATAAAGATTTTATTTTATCATATGCTAATTTGATAAAAGAGAAAATTAACTTAAATAAATTATCCGAAACTACTTTGGTTTTTTCAGCGCACGGTTTGCCAGAAAATAAAATCAAACAGGGTGATCCTTATCAGTGGCAAGTTGAAAATACCGTCAATCACTTGGTTAAAAAATTATCAATAACTAATTTGAATTATATTTTAAGCTATCAAAGTCGTGTAGGACCGCTAAAATGGATAGGCCCGTCCACAGAAACAATTATTAAACAAGAAGCAATTAAGCAAAAAATTATAGTAGTAGTCCCGGTAGCTTTTGTTTCTGAGCACTCAGAAACTTTGGTAGAGCTGGATATTGAATATAAAAAATTAGCTGTGGAAAATGGATCTAAAGATTATATTCGTGTTCCTGCAGTTACCGTTAACCAAGACTTTATTAATTCTTTAAAATCCAGTATTCTTAAAGCTAGTAATGGTGATCTTTTTACGTCATCCTTAAGGTGTCTTAAAAAATTTAAAAAATGCCCAAGATTACAGAATATTTAAAAATGAATTATTATCTTTTATTTAAGTCCCTTCATTTAATTTCAGTAATTTCCTGGATGGCAGGCCTTATTTATTTACCTAGAATATTTGTTTATCATGCTGAGACAGTTGATAACCTAGACAAAGAAGAAACTTTTAAGCTGATGGAGAAAAGACTTTTTTTTTATATTATGAACCCAGCTATGATTTTATCTTGGCTTTTTGGTGTTTTGTTAATTTACTCTTTAGGCACGGAAAATCTTATTTATTTATGGCTTCAATTGAAACTTTTAATGGTATCGCTCTTAACCGCTTATCATTTTTTCTTGTTATATTGTCTAAATGATTTTAGTAAAAATAACAGTAGATATTCCCCTAAATTTTACAGGATAATAAATGAAGTACCTACTTTGTTGCTAATTGGTATTATATTTATTGTTGTCTTCAAGCCATTATAGTACTTGAAATCTTATTAAAAACATTTATATTTATTACACACATCTCATCTTTCTAACAATCCTATGAACCTTCAAGAGCTAAAAAAACGTAACCCGGCAGAACTTATTGCTGAAGCTGAAAAGCACGGCATTGAAAATCCAAGCACATTAAGAAAACAAGAAATCCTTTTTGCTATATTAAAAAAAGTAGCCGAAAAAAACGAACAAATTACTGGCCAAGGTGTTTTAGAACTATTACCAGATGGTTTCGGTTTTTTAAGAGCCATCGAGTCAAATTACCTCCCAGGCCCTGACGACATTTATGTTGGCCCAAGTCAAATTAGGAGATTTGGTCTTAGAACAGGGGATACAGTAGAAGGTGAAATCAGATCCCCGAAAGATGCTGAAAGATACTTTGCTATGCTTCAGGTAACTAAAATTAATTTTGAAGATCCAGCTAAAGTAAGAAACAAGATTGCTTTTGATAATTTAACTCCATTATATCCAGACCAAAGAATAACTCTAGAAATTGAAACCGAAACGGTGGAAAAAAAACCTGACAACACTGCGAGATTAATAGATCTTGTTAGTCCGATTGGTAAAGGTCAAAGAGCTTTAATTGTATCTCCTCCACGAGCTGGTAAAACTATAATTTTACAAAATATTGCTCAGTCTATTACCACCAACCATCCAGAGTGTTATTTGATGGTTTTATTAATTGATGAGAGACCAGAAGAAGTAACTGATATGCAAAGATCTGTAAAAGGAGAAGTTGTGAGCTCCACTTTTGATGAGCCTGCATCGCGTCATGTCGCTGTAGCAGAAATGGTTATTGAAAAGGCAAAAAGATTGGTTGAGCACAAAAAAGACGTCGTGATCTTATTAGATTCTATTACAAGATTAGGAAGAGCTTACAACGCCGTTATACCAAGTTCTGGAAAAGTTTTAACTGGAGGTGTTGATGCTAATGCACTTCAAAGACCAAAGAGATTTTTTGGTGCGGCTAGAAATATTGAAGAAGGTGGTTCGCTAACTATTATATCAACTGCACTAGTTGATACAGGTTCGAGAATGGATGAAGTTATTTTTGAAGAGTTCAAAGGAACAGGAAACTGTGAACTTATTCTTGATAGAAAAGTTGCAGATAAGCGAATTTATCCAGCATTAGACATAACTAGATCTGGGACCAGAAGAGAAGAACTCCTTTTCCAAAAAGATGAACTTTCTAAAATGAATGTTTTAAGAAGAATAATAAGCCCCATGGGCACCATGGATGGAATAGAGTTTATAATCTCAAAACTTAAAAACACAAAGAACAACGCAGATTTTTTTGATTCTATGAACAAAACTCCCTAATTGTTATTGCTTAGATATTAAAAAATAGGCCCATCCAATAAAAGTTTCATTATTATTTCCATCAAACTCGTGAGATATTTTTATTTCAGGCTTTATAGTCTTGCCCAAATAAATATCTTTAATTTTGTAACCGCTAGCTTTAAATATTTTCGTATAATCTTGATGTCTTAATCTATTTTGATAAAGATATAGATTATTATACTTACTCCATTCTTCAGATGTAAAACTTAAGTAGTTTAAGCTGGAAATATTTTGATCCGTGTGACTGTAATGATCACTATAATCAATTATTGATGAAACTAGACCTTTATTTGTAAGAATAATCTTTAAACTTTCTAAATATTTTTTCAAGTCAGGTATTGTAAAATGTTCAAGTGCTGTAGTTGAAATAGACATGTCAAATTTAACATCACTACTTTTTAAATCTTCTAAATTATAGGGAGCTATATAATCAATATTATATTTATCCTTTAATTGTTTTAAATCTTTAACTTGTCCTTTGTTTTTCAATTTTAAAATTTTTGAAATCTGCTCACTTGCTTGATTAACAAGAGAAAAATCAATCATTTCATTTATATCAATAGCAGTTTGTTTGATTAAATTTTCAAACCTGTAAGATATAAAAATATTTTGTTCAAGAGATTTACCAGCTCCTACTTCTAGAATGCTTTTAACATTATTAGCTTGCATTGAGTCAGTGTGGTAGATCCATAGGTCATTAATTTTCTTGATATCAACTTTTGATCTTTTGGTAATATATTTTTGTATAAAATAAAAAGTATAACGAAGCCTAAATATACTAAAAATTTTATATAGAATTGCTTTCAATTTCCAGTTAATTTGAAACATATAAAAATATAGATTATTTAGAATCTTTTTAAAATGAATATATATGCTTTATCATCAGGTAGAGGACCATCAGGCATAGCAATAATTAGGTTATCTGGGAAGGATACTTTGAAAATTGTTAAGCTTTTTTTAAAAAATAAAAAACTAAACACAAAAGAAGCCAACCTTTGCAAATTTTATAATCCATCAGATAATAGTTTAATTGACGAAGGTATATTACTTCTATTTCCTGCTCCAAATAGCTTTACCGGAGATCACTTAGCAGAGTTCCATGTCCATGGAAGCAATGCTGTGATCAGTTATTTTTTAAAAGTCTTATCTGAACAAACTGACTGTAGGTTAGCTGAACCAGGTGAATTTACTAAAATAGCTTTTCAAAATAATAAAATTGATTTAGTAGAAGCCGAAAGCATAGCGGATTTAATTCATTCAGAGACTGAGTTACAAAGGCAACAAGCTGTTAATCTAGTTCAGGGAAATGCATCAAATTACTATAATAACTTGCGAGATAAACTTATTAAATCATTAGCATACATTGAGGCTCAAATTGATTTTGCAGAAGAAGACTTACCAGGTAGTGTTTTAGGTCAAACACAAGAAACAATCCAACAAGTACGTAACGATATAAAAAAAATTCTAAATGATCATAAGATTGGAGAAAAAATAAGAGATGGTTTCAGAGTGTCTATAACTGGTGAAGTTAATGCGGGTAAATCGTCGTTATTGAATTTACTTGCTAAAAGAGAATTAGCAATTGTATCTGAAGAAGAAGGAACTACCAGGGATGTTATAGAGGCATACTTAAATATAGATGGATATCCCGTAATATTGGCAGATACAGCTGGAATTAGAGAATCAAAAAATGAAGTTGAAAAAAAAGGTATTTTATTAGCACTGAACAAGTCAAAAGAGGCTGATTTAAATTTGATCGTAATTGACAATTCATCAAAGCAAATAAATAAAGAAGTACTAAATTTAGTAAATGAAAATAGTATAGTGGTTTTAAACAAATCAGATAAAGAGAGTGAACAAAAATATGATTTTAATGAAGCTATATTAGTCTCTGTTAAGGAAAATAGAAACATCGATCAACTAATTTTAAAAATTAAAAATAAATTAAGTAAAAAATTTATAACCACAGGCAATGTCTTAGTTACAAGGGAAAGACATCGAATAAAATTAAATGAATGCTTAAAAGACATAGAGAATTTTCTCCAAAAAAATAAAGATAATGATATAGAAATTAGAGCTGAAGATCTTCGAAGAGCTACAAGACAACTCGGTGGTATAGTGGGTAAAGTCGACGTTGAAGAAATTCTCGGTTCAATTTTCAAAGATTTCTGTGTCGGAAAATAACTAAATAAGATCTTGTAAATTTAAACTAGAAGAATACATTTAACTTATGAATGATGTAAGTTATGACGTTGTAGTTATTGGCGGTGGACACGCTGGCTGTGAGGCAGCAGCCGCTTCTGCTAGAATGCACGTTAATACTGCTCTTTTCACTCACAAAATTGAGACTATAGGCGAAATGTCTTGCAACCCAGCTATTGGAGGACTTGGAAAGGGCCATCTCGTAAGAGAGATAGATGCTCTAGATGGTGTAATGGGCGATGTGGCTGATAAGTCAGGAATCCAATTTAGACTATTAAACAGAAGCAGAGGCCCTGCTGTGAGAGGCCCACGGACACAATCTGACAGGACGCTTTATAAAAAGTATATGCAGAAAATTTTATTAAATTATCAAAACTTAACTGTAATAGCAGACCCAGTAATTAAGTTTTTATTTAAAAAAGATAAAATAATAGGTTTTGTTTGCGAAAGTGAAAAACAAGTTTTTTGTAAAGAGTTAATTTTGACAACAGGAACCTTTCTAAACGGTTTAATACATATTGGCCAAACACAAATACCAGCTGGTAGATTTAATGAAAAACCATCAACAGGTTTGAGTGAACAATTAAAAAAATATAACATTGCTATTGGCAGACTTAAAACTGGTACTCCTCCACGTCTAGACGGAACAACTATTAATTACGATGATATGGAAATGCAACCAGCTGATGACGAACCATACTTTTTTTCTTCTTTAAACAATAAATTAGCAAATAAACAAATTTCATGCGGGGTTACACATACAAACAATGAAGCACATAAAATTATAAGTGATAATATTCATTTGAGTGCCATGTATTCTGGAAATATAAAAGGTGTTGGACCAAGGTACTGTCCCTCCATTGAAGACAAAATAGTCAAATTCAAAGAGAAGCAACACCACCAGATATTTTTAGAACCCGAGGGATTAAACGACAGTACTATTTACCCAAATGGTATTTCAACATCGCTTCCAGAAGACATTCAGTTAAAGTTTCTTAATAAAATCAGAGGCTTAGAGGAAGTGAAGATGATAAGATCAGGGTACGCTATTGAGTATGATTATGTAGACCCTAGAGAGCTTAATTCAACTCTCGAAACAAAAAAAATTAAATCTCTTTTTTTAGCAGGTCAAATTAATGGCACAACTGGATATGAAGAAGCTGCAGCTCAAGGGCTAATAGCCGGAATAAATGCAGCGCTTAAAATTAAAAATGAAAAGTCATTTACACTAGACAGATCAGAATCTTATATCGGAGTTATGATAGACGATCTAATTACAAAGGGTGTTTCAGAACCCTACAGAATGTTTACATCAAGAGCTGAATACAGATTATCTTTGCGCGCAGATAATGCCGATCAGAGGCTTACACCTTTGGGCATTAAAATTGATTTAGTTAAAAAATTTAGAAAAAATTCTTTTTTGGAGAAACAAAAAAAACTAATTTCAGTTTATGATGCTTTGCAATCTAATTCTATTACACCTAATGTTGCAGCCAATCACTCAATCAAAATTGCAATGGATGGCGTCAAAAGAACTGGTATAGAGGTGTTAGCTTTAAAAGATGTAACTATTACAATGCTGCGCAACATATGGGCCGATATACCCTATTATAGCCATTCTATCGACGAACAAGTTGAAACAGACGCGCATTACTCTGGTTATTTAAAAAGACAAAGTCATGACATAGAGGCTTTTAAGAAGGATGAATCTATATCTATTCCTACTGACATTAACTATGACTTATTTAGTGGCATTTCTAATGAAATTAAGTCAAAACTTAAAAAAGTAAAGCCAGAAACGTTAGGACAAGCGCTGAGAATAGATGGCGTTACACCAGCAGCAGCAATTATACTCTTGGGATTTATAAGGAAAAAAAGGTATAAAGTTTCGGCCTAATGAATAAAGATGAAGTACAATACTATCTCACAAATAAATTAAGATTTTCACAAGAAGACCTAGAAAAGCTAATATTATTTCACGAAGAACTAATTCAATTTAATACAAAATATAATCTTATTTCTGAGTCTACAGTGTCTGATATTTGGAATAGACACATTTTAGACTCAGCTCAAGTAGTTAAATTTATCGGTTTCGAGGACAACAAATCACTTAGTGATATGGGCTCTGGAGCTGGTTTCCCCGGGCTAATATTATCTATTTTTAACAAGAACAATAAATTTCACGTGAAATTACATGAAAAGTCCAATATTAAGTGTGATTTTTTACAGATTATTAAGGAAAAACTTGATCTCAATTATGATGTTCTTGGAGACTATAAATTTGATTTAATAGACTCTGATTATGTAGTATCTCGAGCTTTTAAGAAATTAGAGGAAGTTCTAAGAATTTCACGTGAAATTATAGGAGTTAACCACAAACTCATTATATTAAAAGGAAAAAATGCTGAAAATGAAATTAATAAGCTTCACCAACCTTTAAGCTTTATATATAATCTTGAACGAAGTGTTACGGATCGTGATTCTAAAATTTTAATAGTTGATGTAAAAAAAAATTTATGAAAAAAGTAATTTCAGTAATAAATCAAAAAGGTGGAGTGGGTAAAACTACAACAGTTATAAATCTTGCTACAGCCTTAGCAGATATAGGAAAAAAAATTCTAGTTATAGATCTTGATCCTCAAGGAAACGCAACAACAGGATTAGGAGTACAGAACAAAGATGTAAACAAAAATATATATAAAATTATAATAGGTCAAAATGACCTAAAAAATTGTATAAAACCAAGTTGCGTTAAAAACCTTGATTTAATTGGCTCAAATGTCAATTTATCGGGTCTGGAAGTCGAAATAGCTAACGATCCTAACAAAGCTTTTTTACTAAAAGAAGTTTTTGAGAAAAATCAAAGTCTATTTTCTAAATATGAAAATATATTTATCGATTGTCCACCATCACTAAGTCTTCTTACCGTAATGTCACTAGTTGTTGCAGATGAATTATTGGTACCCCTACAAACAGAATTTTTCGCACTTGAGGGAATCTCACAGTTAGTTAAAACAATTGAAAGAATTAAAATAAATTTAAATCCCAATCTAAATATCAGGGGAATTCTTTTAACAATGTTTGATAAACGAAATAAATTGTCAAACCAAATAGACAATGAAGCAAGAAAATATTTTAAGGATAAAGTTTATAAGACAGTTATACCAAGAAATGTAAGATTATCCGAAGCACCATCGCATGGTTTACCGTGTATCGTGTATGATAGATCTTGTGCCGGGAGTAAGTCATACATAAATCTTGCAAAAGAATTTGTAGAGCAAGAAAGGAGAACATAAGTAAAATGATTGATAAAAAAACAAAAAAGGGATTAGGTAGAGGATTAAGCTCTCTCTTTGGAGATCAACCTGATGAAATTCCTTCAAAAGAAATTATTAACAACTCATATTTGCTAGTATCTATAGGAGATTTGGTACGTAATAGATTTCAACCAAGACACTATTTTAATGAGACAAAAATAAAAGAATTATCTCAATCAATTAAGAAGAACGGATTAATTCAGCCCATAGCTGTAAGAAAAACAAAAAATGAACAGTATGAAATTATAGCAGGAGAAAGAAGATGGTTAGCAGCTCAAAAAGCCGGACTTCATGAAGTGCCCGTAGTCGTGCTCAATGCTAAGGATATTCAATCATTAGAATTAGCAGTCATAGAAAATATTCAAAGAGAAAATTTAAATTCTGTCGAAGAAGCAAGAGGTTACGACCGCTTAGTAAAAGAATTTAAATATAGCCACGAGAAACTCTCTGAGTTTATGGGTAAAAGCAAAAGTCATATCAGCAATACGCTTAGACTGCTATCGTTGCCCGCTGAAGTTATTAAATTAGTTGATGAGGGGTTACTTACAGCTGGGCAAGTAAGGCCCTTAGTTGGTCGCTATAATGCACTAGATTTAGCGAAAGTAATATTGAAAGATAAACTAAGCGCAAGATCTATCGAGAATATGGTAAAAAATGAAAATGAAAGAGAAGGTAAAACATTAGCTATACCAAAAAGAACTGATGCTAATATATTGTTGGCTCAAAGACAAATTGAAGAAAATTTAGGGCTATTAACTAAAATTTTTTCTAGAAAAAATAATTCAGGAAAAATAGTAATTGAATTTAGTAACCCAGATCAATTTCACATGTTGTCTAAATTATTAACTAAAAAAAAGTAGATGCTTTGTTTGTAAGATTAATAACTAGATCTTTGATAACGACATCGTTTCTAATATAAGAATTTTTTTTCATTAGTTTCTCGGTGTTTGCGATCTTTACTATTATTTTCTCAAGTTCTTTTAAATCCCACTTTTTAAGTTGTTTATAAATTATTGGCTTATCTTGCCAAAAAACAACTGGTTTTAAATTTTCTACCGTTTGTTCGTAATTTTCTTTATTTATATTACTTTTTTCGATTATCTCATGTAGACGCATAACTCTGTTATTTAAATTGTTTAGATGAAAAAAAACTTCTTCTTTCAGTATTTCGGTTTCAGATAATAATTTATTAACTTTTTCTTTTTCTCCATTTAAAGCCTTATCTCTAATTTCATTAAAATTATCATTATTTCTTATGTTTAAAATCTCAAGAATTTGATTTTTAATAATTTTTTTTTCTATAAAAAAACCTTTAATCTTAAGAAGCTCACTTTTAATTATTCTTCTGTCCATATTTGAATTATTAATAATTAAATTGATTATTTCTCCCGTCAGGCCCTTGAATCCCTTTAATTCATTATTTATATATGTAATCAGTGTTCGTTCATTATCTTTGTAACATGGAAAAATAGCTAATTTTTTTCCCTTTTCAAAAAAGGTTCTTAATTTAGATTTTTTTTCTAAATTTTGTGAGAAAACGTAGATTTTGATATTTTTATTTTCTTTGGCTAAACATTCAATAATTTGATTATAAATTTTATCTGAAGTTTCATGTAATAAAATTATTTTCTTTTCGTTAAACAGTGACGGATTATTAATGCTTTCGTATAAAAAATTATTTTTTAATATGTCATCTTCATAAAAATTGATTATTTCAGAATTGTTATTTTTTCTTTTTATAGCATCTTTAATATCATCTTTAATTCCTTCGTTTTCTCCATAAACTAAGGTGGAATTGTAGTTATTTAAAATCTCTATATCTTGTTCAACTATGTAGCTTTTTAGTATCACCTATTTCTCATTCTTAAAGTTATGAAATTAACTATATCCATCGATAGTTGATCTATAATATTTTTTACTGCATTTTTCTCATTAGTAATTGTATCTATGTGGTTTGCACTTACATAAAAATCTTCATTCTGAGAAAACGTTTTTTCTATTACGCTACTATCTTTAAGATTTGTTAGTTTTAATATTGCAGATATAGATAGATTATATCGTGTTATCTTTCCTGCTTTATCCTTAATTTTACTATTTTTTTTTTTTGTAATTTTATATCTAAATCTCGTACATTTTTTGAATCATTACTAGATATCAATAAAATGTTATTTCTTAAATTGTAAGAAATTTTTTTGTCACCACTAATATTGATATTTTTAAAATTAACTGTTTTATTACCTGCGAGATTCATTGGTTTAAATCCACACGATGATGTTACCACAAGTAAAACAAGTATTAATGTAATTTTCAATTTTTTCATTTTATTTATTTCGTGACGTAATTGATTATTCGATTTTTTACGAAAATTATTTTTTTTATTTCATTTTGCTGCAATTGATCATTAATTTTTTTATTTTTTTTAATTTCTTTTATAACATTGTTTTCATTTAGATCCTTCTCAACCTCTATAATTTCTTTTGTTTTCCCGTTAATTTGTACAGCTAATTTAATTTTTACAACTAAGTTGGATTGAAGTTTAACTTGTGGCCAAATATTAATATCTTTTGCACCTAATTGCTCCAAACATTCATGTGCCAGATGAGGCACAAAAGGAATCATCATCTTCATTAAATTTGAAAGATTTTTGCTTAAACACTCATTACTTATTTCTTCCTTTATTACAGAATTAAATAAATTATAAATACTGTAAACGTTCGCGACGACTACATTTAATTGAAAATTATTAATTAGATCTGTAATTTTTAAAATATAAACATTAAACCTCACCTCAAAGTCTTCATCTTCTTTATTAGATGTATTTTTACGATTAATAATCAGATGAGTTAGATTATAAAGTTTTTGTAAAAATTTATAAGCAGCATTAACGCCCTGACTAGACCATTGAACATCTTTGTCTGGGGGACTATCAGATAAAATAAACCATCTAACAGCATCTGCTCCATATGATTTAATCATATTTTCAGGGTCTATTACATTCTTTTTTGATTTTGACATTGACTCAGGTGGTCCCACTACGACTTTAACTTTATTTTTACTTTTTACAAATTCCCCTTTGTCGTTTTTTTCTAATTCATCGGGGCTCAACCATTTTCCATCAATATCTTTATAGGTTTCGTGACAAACCATGCCTTGTGTAAAAAGACCTTTGAACGGTTCTGAAGTTTTGATTTTAGTGTTATTTTTTTGAATAGCGCGCATGAAAAACCTTGAATAAAGTAAATGTAAAATAGCATGTTCAACACCTCCTATATATTGATCAACTGGCATCCAGTAATTTAATTCATCAACATCAAAAGGGTTTTCCTGATTTTTGGGCGAGCAAAATCTCAAAAAATACCAGGAAGAATCAACAAAGGTATCTAGTGTATCTGTTTCTCTGATAGCAATTTTTCCAGTTTTTTTATGAATAGTTTTCTTCCAAGATGGATGATTAGCAAGTGGATTTCCACCTTTTTTTAAATCTACATCACTAGGCAATCTTATAGGTAGTTCATCTTTTTCTACTGGTACAACACTACCATCTTCTAAATAAATCATTGGGATAGGGCAGCCCCAATATCTTTGTCTCGAAACGCCCCAATCTTTTAATCTAAAGGTAATTTTTTTTTGTCCTATGTTGCGTTTTTCAATAGCTTCCATAGCTTTTATTTTCGCAGACTCTACATTTAAATTATTTAAAAAATCAGAATTGATCATTGTACCTCCCAAAGTGTATGCTTCGTCAATGATGTTAAAATCTTTAAGCTTACTTTTATGTTCTGCAACAACTTCTATAATTTCTAAATTATATTTTTTAGCAAAATCTAAATCTCTTTGATCATGCGCAGGGCATCCAAAAATCGCTCCAGTTCCATAGTCCATTAAAACAAAGTTTGCTACAAATACTGGAATTGTTTTATCCTTAATAAACGGATGATAAGCAAATAATCCTGTATTATATCCATTTTTTTCTGCAACGGCTAAAGCTTCTTCTGTAGTTCCGACACCTAAACACTCTTGTTTAAATGCTAAAAATTTTTCATCTTTTTCAAATTGCCGACATATTGGATGGTCCATCGAAATAGCTAAAAAGGAAGCACCGAAAATAGTGTCAGGTCTAGTGGTAAAAATTTTTATTTTTTCTGTTTGGTCAATTAAATCAAAATTAATTTCAGAGCCTATAGATTTACCAATCCAATTTTTTTGCATTAATCTAACTTTTTGAGGCCATTCTTTTAATAGATCAAGGTCATCTAAAAGTTCATTTGCAAATTTTGTAATATTAAAAACCCATTGAGATAACTTTTTTCTTTGGACCAAGGCTCCAGATCGCCAGCCTCTACCTTCAATTACCTGTTCATTAGCTAATACTGTCTGCTCGACCGGATCCCAATTAACATAATTTTCTTTTCTCGATACATATCCTTTATTATACAAATCAATGAATAATTCTTGTTGATGTTTATAATAATTTTCGTCACATGTGGATACCTCAAGATCCCAATCAATAGATAATCCTAACATCTTAAGCTGTTTCTTCATTTGTGATATATTTTTTTCAGTCCAAGATTTTGGATGTAAATTGTTTTCTTTGGCGGCATTTTCAGCAGGCAAACCAAAAGAATCCCAACCCATAGGATGCAATACATTGTGTCCATTAAGATATTTAAATCTAGCAACAACATCACCTATAGTGTAGTTTCTCACATGACCCATATGAATTTTACCAGATGGGTAAGGAAACATTTCTAAACAATAAAACTTCTTATCTTTTTTTGTTCTATATAGTTTGTTGTTTAAAAAATAGGATTGCCATTTTTTTTCAATTAATTGAAAGTTAAGTCGCTCCATTTAAAAAATAATTATTTTTTATTTCTGGCGTTCTCTTTAAACTGCATGGCCTTAGTCAGAATAGATCTTTGAATTTCTTCTTTAATTTTCGAATTAGATATCACAATCTTACAATTTTCATTAACTTGGCAATTTTTATTATGAATAATAATTTTTAAGCTATCAGATCTAATTTCATTTGATAGAAAGCGTACTGTAATTTTTATTGATTCTCCATTAGTAGAGTCACTGTACCAATCGGTTATTATTATGCCCCCCGAGTAATCAACTGTAGTTAAAGGTAAAAAATCAAGAATTTCTAGTGAAGATCTCCATAAAGGGTTAGAAGTACTAAACTCATAATTTGTTGATCTCGATCTACCTTTGGCTAAACCTTTAAGTGATACACCTCTACCTTCTTGAACATTTTTTAAAGCTCGTTCTCTAGCATTGACAGGTACATTTTTACCTACTTTAGAGGGTTTCATGAACTGTGGGACAGAACAAGAAGTTAGAAAAAAAGTAAATAATATTAGATAAAGTATTGGTTTTATATTCATAAATATGTTTTTTTTATCAGTTTAATAGGTTATTTGCTTGTTTTTTCTTTGTTATGGTTAATATACAGGCTTTTTAGCGTAGTTGTAAAATTATCACAAATAAAAGAAAAATATGTAAAAACATTAGAAAAGTGAGAATTAGAGATCGTAGAAGAATATAAGATAGGTAATTAATTAAGTTAATTAAGTAATAAACAAAGGAAACAAATGAAAATAACTAAAATATTAGTAGCTCTTTCATTTCTATTTGCAACTGTAACTGCCAGCGCTGGTGAGTTAAGTGTAACTGGAAGCATGGAAACTACTTATCAATCAAAAGCTGGTGCAGTTACTGGTAACCCGCTTGGTATGGACAAAGAATTAAAATTCTCTGGTTCAACTGAGTTGGATAACGGAATAACTGTTTCAGTAATGCAAGATACTGGCGACGCTACAAATAACGCTTTTGTATTTGGAAACTCACAAATATCTTTCGGAAACGTAATGATACCTATGTTAAGCGATACATTAGGAGCGGCAACAATTTACATTGGTTCTGATTCAGATCCAGTAGATGCAATTGATGACATTACACCTAATGCTTACGAAGAAGCAAATGGTTCAGGTTCAGGATCTTATGTTGATATCGGTAAATCAGCTGGTTCAACAGGAATTGGTATTAAGCTTGATCTTCCATACTTAGGTAAAGTTAATTACAAACATTATCCAAGAACAGGCTCTACTGAGTCTGGTGATAATGCTGTTTCTGGTGATACTGGTGAAGGTAGTGCAACATCTGTTACAATTAAAACAGACATGGCCGCAATCGATCCATTACTAACAGGACTAACATTAACAACTGGTTACGGAGATAGAGATAATAAAGGTGGTGATAACGAAGACTCAACAGAAGCTACTATAGCTCTTAATTATGCTTATGGTCCAATATCAGTTGGTTACCAAAAGAAATATAGTACTACAGGTCAAGCTACTGTTGGCGCACTTGATGATGCTCCAGAGTACAAAGATGACATAGTTGGAATAGCTTACGCTGTAAATGATGCGTTATCTGTTTCATATAACCATATGGAATCTTACAGATTTGGTAATGATCTTACAGCTGGTGACCAAGAAGCTAACACGCAAGTAACTAAAGCGTTTAGCATTGGTTATGCAATCGGTGGAATGACTATTGGTTTCCAAGATGCAAAAACAGATGAAAGTGGATACGTACTAAACGCAGATGGTGATAGTAGAACATTAGGTCTATCAGTAGCGTTTTAGTTAGTAGCTTAAATTAAAATTAGAAAAGCCGGTTAGTAATAACCGGCTTTTTTTTTACCTCTGACAATAAAGCCAAGCCACTAGAATTAATTAATTTAAGCTTATTAAGATTAGAATTTCTGATACCACCTAGTGGTACAATTTTTACCTTATATTTGAGGCTGATAAGATTAAATTTCATAACACCAAAATAGTTTTTTTTATCTTTATAAGATGTTTCAAAAAGTCTAGATAAAAAAATAGTTTTACAGCCTTGTTTAATTTTTTCATAAATTTCTCTATAAGAATGAGCGGAACCTATTAAGTTTAGATCCTTATTTAAGTAAATTTTCTTGTTAAAAGAAGAAAGATATAAACCGTCAGCATTACAATCTCTTAAAATCTGTATATTATTTGAAATATATAATTTAAATCCTTTTTTTCTGCATTGTTTTCTGAATTCAAGCAGGTCTTTTTTATTTTCTTGAATATTATTATTTCTATATATAATAGAAATTTTCTTTCGACTTTTAATATAATTAAGGTCTATATTTTTGGTATTTTCGATATATAAATAATAATTATTCTTTATAATAAACATCTATGAATTCTATAGTTCAAAGTTTTGAAAATATAAAATCTCTAATTAATAATAGCAATGTAAAGATTATAGCAGTTAGCAAAACTTTCACTTATAACCATATTAATCCACTTGTTGAACATGGACATATTCATTTTGGTGAAAATAAAGTTCAAGAAGCACAGGCTAAATGGAACAGTGTAAAACAAAAAAACCCAAACATTAATCTTCATATGATCGGTAAACTACAGTCAAACAAAGCAAAGGAAGCTGTTAATTTATTCGACTTTATTCACTCGCTAGACAACCAGAAGTTGGCAAATCAATTAGCAAAACATGAGAACAATTCTAAGAAAAAATTAAAATATTTTATTCAAGTTAATATTGGAAGGGAAAAGCAGAAATCAGGAATAGGCATCGAATTACTTGATGATTTTTTTTACTATTGTACCAAAGAGTTGAATATCAATGTAATTGGCTTAATGGCAATACCACCTAATGATGGAAATGAAAGTATACATTTTAAAAATTTAATGGAATTAAATAAATCTTTAGGACTCAAAGAACTAAGCATGGGTATGTCTGGAGACTTTCAAGAAGCCTTAAAATATGAGTCAACTTTTGTAAGAATTGGTAGTTCTATTTTTGGAAGTAGAGTTTAAAATATTTCTAATCGTGTTTGGAGATTAATTTTTTCAATTATTAAATTCATATCCTTTTTTGAAACAGCAATGCAACCTTTTGTTGGTGCGTAATTTTTTCTCGAGATATGTAAAAATATAGCACTACCTTTTTTTTTAATAATTGGTTTAGTATTATAATTAATAATCAATATTACATCATAAATATTATCTTTCATCCAGAGTTTCTCAGCTGTAAAATTAAAAGGAAACGTAATTAATTTATTATAAAATTTTGAACTTGAGTCATCACACCAACCCATATTTTTTTTAATAACAATTTTTGGCAGCTTAGTCTTAATTTTAACAACCCTGTCTTTCCTGTAAAATATAGCCTTAAACTTAAAGATACCAGTTGGTGTTCGATTGTCTCCTTCCACTTTTTTAATTGTAATTCCTCTTTTACCTATAGCGCATTTTATCTTATACTTATCAAAGTATAAAAATTTATTTTTTAATTTTATATTCATATAATTATGAAAAATAGCTTACTTGTTTTTGGTACAAAAAATCTTAACAATTCTTTAGATGAAATTAAAGAATATTTAGATTTTTCATTAATATTTTTTCATGATGATACTTTATTTAATGATACCGTTTCTATTATAAGTGCTCTTTTAGTAGATAGTGAAGCAACCAAAGACATAAAAAATTTTGATTTAATTAATAAAGTGACCAATAAACCCATCATATTGATTGAGAAAAAAGGATTCACCTTTAAATGTAATCATACTAACAAAATTTCCTTACCTTTAACTCTATCTGATTTCAATTCTAAGATCGTAACTTTCATAGCTTCTGAAAAATTTAATCAAAATTCTTCTATTAAGATTAAGGAATACACAATAGATAAAAATGAAAAAAAAATGAAAAAAAATGAACTATCTATTACTATTACCGAAAGAGAGATTCATTTAATTGAATTATTGTTTAACGATAAGAAACCGCTATCAAAAAATAAACTTTTAAAAAAAATTTGGAAATATTCTGACCAGGCAGATACACATACTGTAGAAACACACATTTACAGATTAAGAAAAAAAATTTTTAGTAAATTTAATGATGAAAAATTTATAGTCAACTTCAAAGAAGGTTATTCAATCTGAAGAAAAGAAATAAAATTGCTAAAGATTTATTCACAAAAAAATATAGAAAACGCGTGGTAAAGACAAAAAAAGGTAAGGGTAGCTTTAAAAGAAAAAAAGACAATTTATCCTTAACTTAATCTAGCTCCAATTTTTTGGATTACTTTAGAAGCCATTTCAGTACCCTTCTTTAAGCACTCCTCATTTGTCATTTTGTTAACGTATCCATGTAAAAATCCAGCTGCAAATAAATCCCCTGCTCCAGTTAGGTCTACTATTTTAATATTTTTTTGACTATCACACTCAACAACTTCGCTACCACTGATTACAATACTTCCTTTGTCTGATCTTGTTATTACCAATAATTTATTTAAATCTTTTCCAAATTCAATTACATCATCAAATTTTTTCGCATTAATTAACTCCATTATTTCTTGTTCATTTGCAAAAGTAATATCAAGTTTATATTTAACTAAATTAAAAAAATTTTCTTTATGTCTATCTACACAAAATTTATCAGATAAAGACATAGCTGCTTTATTTGTAAATGATAGAGCTTTTTCAAAAGCTGCTTTAGGTTCTCCTTCATCCCATAAGTAACCTTCCAAAAATACTAACTCACTTTGTTTAACAAAATTTTCATCAATATCACTGGGACAAATTTTCCCTGCTATTCCTAAGAATGTGCACATTGTTCTTTCTGAGTCTGGGGTTATTAGAATTAAACAAGTTCCAGTTGGTGTATTTTCTTTTTTTTTATTATAAGAATATTTTACTTTTTCTTCTTCTAAACTTCTCTCGTAATCACTTCCTAATTTGTCATCACTTACTTTTCCTATAAAGGAAACTTCATTTTTAAGCTGGGAAAGTCCAACTATAGAGTTGGCAACAGACCCTCCAGCAATAGTTTTTTCAATTTTGAGACTAGACAATAATTGTCTAAACTCTTTTTCATCAACTAGTTTCATAGTGCTTTTTACTAAATTATTCTTTACTAAAAAGATTTCATCTATTTTACAAATCACATCAACTATTGCATTTCCTATTCCTAAGATTTTCATAATATTTATTAAGCTTTTATAATTTTAAATTTTTTCTTTCTATTTGGGAAACATGCTGAGCAAATTGTGCAACTTATACCATAACAATCTCTAGCCTTACAGTGTTCTCTTCCGTAATAAATCATTTGAAGGTGCAGTTTATTCCATGATTTCTTTGGAAATAATTTTTTCAAATCTGACTCCGTTTGAATAACATTTTTACCATTAGTTAATCCCCATCTCTGAGCTAGTCTATGAATATGTGTATCAACAGGAAAAGCTGGCTGTCCAAAACCCTGAGACATAACTACACTTGCAGTCTTGTGTCCAACACCAGGTAACTTTTCAAGCTCTTCAAAACTACCAGGTACTCTACCACCATGTTTTTTTATTATTAATCTAGACATTAGATAAATACTTTTAGCTTTGACTCGAAAAATTCCTATTCTTTTGATAAGTGTTTCAATTCTTTTTCTTCCTAAATTAACAAAGTGTTCAGGTTTATTATATTTGGGATATATATCTTTAGTTACATTGTTTACATTAACATCTGTACACTGAGCGGATAAAAGAACAGAAACTAATAAAGTGAACTTACTATTATGTTTAAGAGGAATAGAAGTTTTAGGATAAATTTTATTTAATATCTTTAAAATTAATCTAGCTCGTTGATTTTCATTCATAGTTTTAAATTTATTTAAAATTCAAAACGCTTCTCATTGAATATAACCCTGGCTTTTTATTCATTAACCATTTTGCTGCTGTTAATGCTCCTTCAGAATAGAGATCTCTATTAAAGGCTTCATGATTTAAAGTAATAATTTCTTTACCACTAGAAAACTTAACTTCATGTTCTCCAATTATTTCATCTTTTCTTAATGAGTTAAAATTAATTTTTTTGCCATATGGAAAAGATTTTTGATTCAAAAATTTTTTCCCCATTAATTTATACAGGTCTTTATCTTTACCATCGGATATACCTTTACCGAGCATTAAAGCAGTACCGGAAGGATGGTCTTTCTTATGTTTATGGTGAGCTTCAAAAACTTTACTTAGAAATTTGTTGTCTAATGATTTTGATGCAACCTCCGTTAAATATATAAGTAAGTTGATTCCAAGACTCATGTTTCCTGCTTTTAGAATTGGAATTTTCTTTGAATAATTTTTAATTAAACTTTCTTCTTTTTGAGTAAATCCAGTAGTTCCAATAACAACTCTTTTTTTAAGCTTTATTGCAATTTTTAATATTTCAAAAGTGCATTTTGGAGTAGTAAAGTCTATTATTATATTTGTTTTTTTGAAAGCTGACTCAATATTTAAATCTGGTTTAATGCCGCTAATTTTTTTATTGATCACTCTATTTTCCGTAAGAGTCATTAGTTTAAAGCTTTTGTTTTTTTGTGAAGATTTAATGAGTTGCTGCCCCATTCTTCCCATGCAGCCTGTAATTGCTAAATTAATTTTTTTCATTAACGTGATCCCCAAAATTTCTTAGCTTTGTCAAAAAAACTTTTTATAGAAGGACTGAGTTTAGAATTTTCAAGTTGTTTAAACTCCTCCAAAAGCTCTTTTTGCCTCTTAGATAATGATACAGGAACCTCAGGAATAATTCTAATATATAAGTCACCATAAGAACTTTTTCGTAATATGGGCATGCCTTTATCTTTTAACCTCAGTTGTTTTCCGTATTGTGTGCCTTCAGGAATTTTAACTTTTGTTTTGCTGCCATCGATACTAGGAACTTCTATAGTAGTTCCAAGCGCAGAATCTGTGAATGTGATAGGTAATTCAAAAAATAAATTTTCCTCAGATCTTTTGAAAAGGCTATGATTTTGAACTGAAATAAATAAATATAAATCACCATTACTACCACTTTTTGCTCCTGCTTCTCCTTTGCCCGATAGCCTTATACGCGTTCCCTCGTCAACGCCTTTTGGAATTTTAACTGAAACATTTTCATCACTTTGAACTTTTCCATTTCCTTTACATTTGTTGCATGCCTTACCAATTGTCTCTCCGTAACCGTTACACTGAGGACAAGTTTGTTGAACTGTGAAAAAACCTTGGCTAGATCTAATTTTACCCTGACCGTTACAATAATCACATTTTATTGGTTTTGATCCGGGTTCCGCACCATTTCCTTTGCAGTCACCACACTTTTTGTAGGTTGTATATTCTATCTTTTTTTCTAAACCTTTATAAGCATCTTCAAGACTTATGGTTAAATCATATCTTAAGTCATTTCCTCGATTACCAGATGATCTTCTGTTTGACCCTGAAGAAGAACCACCTGAAAAATCTCCAAAGAAATCTTCGAAGATATCTGAAAAAGATGAAGTATCAAAACCACCAAATCCTTGACCACCACCACCACTCTCAAAAGCCGCGTGCCCAAATTGATCGTAGTTAGTTTTTTTTTTATCATCTGATAGTATGCTATAGGCTTCACTTGCCTCTTTAAATTTATCTTCGGAAGCTTTATTGCCAGGATTTTTATCAGGATGATGCTTAAACGCCGTAGTACGGTAAGCTTTTTTAATTTCTTCTTTAGAGGATGATTTGTTTACACCTAAGATATCGTAATAATCTCTTTTAGCCACAAAAAGTTGCTCCCTTTTTCAATGTATCTTAGGCGCTTTTTTCTTTATCTTCTTTATCTTCTTTCGCATCTTTCGCATCTTTTACATCTTCAAAATCTGCATCAACAACATTTTCTTTATCATCTTTTTTTGTTTTTTGTTCTTCATTTTTCTCTGGTGTTTCTTTTTGCTGGCTTTTATAAACTGCCTCGCCAAGTTTCATAGAAGCCTGAACTAAGTCCTGAGTTTTCTTTTTAATTTCTTCAGTATCGGTTCCTTTAAGAACATCTTTTAGGGCAGATATCCCATCTTCTATAGCTTTTTTCTCTTCTTCTGATATTTTATCTCCATGCTCTTTCAAGCTTTTTTCAGTAGAAAAAATAATACTATCAGCCTGGTTTCTTGCATCAACGGCTTCTCTTTTATTTTTATCTGATTCTTTGTTAGCCTCAGCCTCTTTAACCATTGTTTGAATTTCATCGTCGGTTAAGCCACCCGAGGCTTGAATTTGTATTTTTTGTTCTTTGCCTGTACCTTTATCCTTTGCAGACACGCTCACAATTCCATTAGCATCAATATCGAATGTCACTTCAATTTGAGGTGTACCTCTCGATGCTGGCGGAATACCAACAAGCTCAAAATTACCTAACATCTTATTATCAGCGGCCATTTCTCTCTCACCCTGTAAAACCCTAATTGATACTGCGGGTTGATTATCTTCGGCTGTAGAAAAGACTTGGCTTTTTTTCGTGGGAATTGTTGTATTTTTTTCGATTAATTTAGTTGAAAC
>MDTF01006301.1_pt1 | contig 27363 bp, 22 predicted proteins | sample 811191 | NCBI WGS metagenome assembly MDTF01 (sample SAMN05326649, study PRJNA326480) | marine metagenome | isolation source: seawater | place: Southern Ocean | collected 2011
AGAAAAAAAGCGAAGAAAAAAACTAAAAAAAAAGCTAAAAAAAGAAGAAGATAGTTTTATTTTTTCAACTAAACGCCTTTTTGATTGATTAATCAAAAGGGCGTTTTTTTATTCTGTTTCAGTAATATTTTGATTTCTTCCCAAAGCTTTATCCATTTTTTTAGAAACTTCTTCAGGAGACACCTTCATAACCGCCTCAAATTCAGATTTTAATCTTTCATAGGCTTTTTCAAATAACTGTCTTTCGCTATATGATTGATCGGCGATAATATCAGAGTTTTTATTGAGATCTTTTACAACTTCAGCAAGTTCATAAATTTTCCCCGAATTAATTTTTTGATCATATTCTTGGGCACGTCTACTCCACATTGTTCTTTTAATTTTTGGTTTACTTTTCAAAATTAGCACACATTTGTTTATTTGATTGATTGAGGAAATTGGTCTTAAGTTAGCCTGTTGATTAATAGGTACAGTTAAGGTTAATTTTTCTTTTTCAATAAAAATTTTATAAAACTGTATATCTATTTGACCTATGGTCGCTTTTTCAACAGAAGTAATTTTTCCAACACCATGTTTTGGATAAACTATAAAATCTTTAACTTCGTACATCCTTTTTTCAGTAGGTTGTTTTTTTATTTTTTTTATCTCAACTTTTTCTTCTGGTGTGTATGTATTTTTATTTACTAATTTTAGCGGTACCGATTTAGTTTTTTCTTTTTTTAATTTTAATTTTTTATCTACTGGTTTTTTAGATTTTGTATCTTTTTTAACTTTCTTGTTTTTCTTAATTTTCTTAATTTTTGGCATTTTATTTACCTGGTTTTTCTGAAAAATATTTATCGTGTTTATCTTTTATTTCTTTAAATTTTTCGTGATCAATCATTGGTTTTTTTTTCTTTATAATATTAGGCCATATTGCAGAAAACTTTTTATTAAGCAACAACCATTTATCTTTATCTTTATCTTCATAACTAGTATCAGCTACTATTGCATCAATAGGACACTCTGGCTCACAAACACCACAGTCAATACATTCATCGGGATTAATGACAAGCATATTTTCTCCTTCGTAAAAACAATCAACAGGACATACTTCAACACAATCAGTAAGTTTACATTTGATACACTCATCTTTAACAATATAAGTCATAAAAATATTCTAATTAAACTATTTAATATTTAACTCAAGTAATTTACTAAATGGGCTAGGCTTGTATTTGCTGGAAATTAATTTTTCTTTATTTTTTTTATCATCTTGAGAAAAATAATACGTTTCACTATCTTTTGATTTCTTGTAATTCATTAGATACATTAGTTTATAAAAGTTTTCTTTGGTGCAACCTAATAAATTCATCATTTCAGGTAATATTTTAAATTTTCTATCTACAGTTTTATCAATTATATTTATAAATAATTTTTCGAGTATGTCTATGCGCACAAAATAATCTTTAAACCTTTCAAATCCACATAATAGTAGAAATTTTTCATTAAAATTTTCATTTATTACAAAATTTAAACCAAATTTTGGAATATTTAAATTTGACGAAACGTTGTTGTAAATTTTCCACAGTGTTGTTCTTAGCATTACAGCTTTCGGCTTCAACACTTTAGGTAAAAAAACATGGTAACGCCCTATTTTGATTCCCATGTTCCAAAGTTTTTTTCTTTCTTCTTTAGAAATAAGTTTAATAATTTCTTCAACATTTTTTCTTTTTAAAACACCATTATTTTCATAAAGTTGATAGGCCAAAGCTCTTAAGTATTGATCTTCAATTTTTACACTCATTAAGTTTATTAAATCATTTAATATTTCATTAACGTGTGAAGAAATCCATTTCTTTAAAAATTTTTCTAGTTCCTTTCTTTCATCTAAAGGTAGAGCATCGTCTGCTATAATTTCGATTTCTGGAACCAGGTAGTTTCCCCCCTTTTTAATTTTTGCTATTGGATTATTTTGCCAAACAATCTTATCTTCTAAATCGATAGATAGATTTTTTTCATTTATCACAACACCTACTCTTTTAATTAATTCTTTTTCTATGCCCTTGCGAGCTGCTTTTTTTATAGATTTAAGGTCCACATCTAAATTTTTTGAAGTAAAATCTATAATAAACTTTAAGCCTTTTAGTTCCCCAATATACTGTTTATCAATTAAAACTTTATGATTTTCATCTACCTCAGTTTCCAAAACTATATCTTTTTTCAAACCTCTCGATAAAATACTAATTTTTTTGTCGATAAAACTTTTAGTAAGTTCTTCATGTAGTCTATCAGACAGATTGTCCTCAATACCTTTTGTTAATTGAATCCAATAATCTGCATTTTCAATCCAGTCTTTTTTATTGGCTACATACGACCAAGTCCTAACATTTGAGATTCTGTTGGCCAAAACATCTATATTGCCATGTTTTTTTTCCAACCCACTCAATTGTGTTTTCATATATTCATTTGGGATTCTCTTTTTTTTAATAGATAAATATTTAAATACAGTATCAACAATACTGACATGTTGGCCGTACGCTTTTTTTTCAAAATCTGGTATTTGACAGCATTCCCATAACAATTTTAAGTTATTTCTATAAATATTATTTTCTTTGTTCTTCTTAAGTAAAAACCTTAAAACTATTTCATCTATAGATTCATTTGTTCTAATAAGATTTTTATCAGTTGGTTTTTCTTCGAGTGATAAGATTAACTTTTCCTCAGTTTCAAAATTTAAATTTGCATTTCTCCAGTAAAGCATTTTGGTATCAGGAAGGATGTGGTTTTCTACTTTTTCTATTTCATCGGCATTCAAAGGTTCGCAGTCCCCAGTTGTTCCAAATTTTCCATTATTCTTATATCGACCAGCTCGTCCGGCGACTTGGGACATTTCAACTAAATTTAATCTTCTTGTTTTTTTTCCATCAAATTTTTTTAAATTAGAAAAATAAATTTCATCGATATCCATATTTAGCCCCATACCAATTGCATCTGTGGCAACTAAATAGTCAACATCACCCGATTGATATAGTTCAACTTGTGAATTTCTAGTCTTAGGACTCAAAGATCCCATAATAACTGCAGCTCCACCTTTTTGCCGTCTTACCATCTCAGCAATTGCATAAACTTCTTCAATCGAAAAGGCAATAATTGCAGTTTTTCTATCTAATCTAGAAATTTTTTTATAACCACCATAAGATAATTTTGAAAATCTCTCTTTTTTTAAAAATTCTACTTCATCTACTAAATCATTAATAATATTTTTCATGATTTGTGAGCCTAAAAACATCGTTAACTTTTCACCTCTTGCATGAAGAAGTCTATCAGTAAAAATGTGTCCTCGTCCTTTATCTCCACACATTTGTATTTCATCGATTGCCACAAAATCTACAATTTTATCTTTTGGCATAGATTCAACGGTACAAATAAAAAAATCAGCTGAATTTGGAATAACTTTTTCTTCTCCTGTAATTAAAGCAACTCTATTTAAGCCAATTTTTTTTACACATTTTTCATAAACTTCTCTTGCTAGTAATCTAAGAGGCAACCCAAAAATTCCTGAATTAAACTCTAACATTTTTTCTATTGCATCATGAGTTTTGCCCGTATTTGTAGGGCCTAAAAGTGCGATAATTTTTTTTGATGAGTTTTGCATTTTGTGTTTGAAAATTTTATTATACTATATGTAGACCCCTAACGAGAACAAAGTAGGATTAAAACATGACCGAATCATTTTGTCAAATGTTCTAATTTTAAACTCTATAATATTTTCCAAATCCCAGAAGCAGTTACCACAACACTTTCGGAGTTAAATATTTCACATGATATAAAAACAAGTGATCTAGTCTTTTTTTGAATTTTAACTCTTCCACTAAGTTTTTGATTTAGAAGCGCAGCTGTAATAAATTTTACTTCTAGGGATATAGTTACACATCTTTTACTAGTCCGAATATGCGCGGCGTTGCCCATACCTGTATCTGCTATGGTTGACAAGTAGCCGCCGTGAGCAATTTTCCCAGTATTGAGATGAGTCTCTTTAACAATTGAAGAAAAAGAATAATTGTTTTCATCAATTTTTTTGAACTCCAAGCCGCCGATATGACTCATGAAGCCTAATTTAGTTTCGTCCATAATTTTTTTTATCATATATTGGGATAATTTGCGAAAATATTACCGCAAATAATATTAAAAATATTCCTAAAACTTTAATTTCATTTAAAAATTGATCTAAAATTAACCAAGCAAAAATAGCTGCGAATACTCCTTCAAGAGAAAATATAATGGCCGCAGGAGCTGGGGTTAAATTTTGCAAAGTATAAGTCTGTAATAAAAATGCTAAGCCACTAGATAAAACTCCTACATAGAGTATTTCGTATGAATCTCTAAATATATTACTAAGCGAAGGGTTTTCATAAATAAGCATTGGTAAAACTGTAAATAAAAATGCGATAAAACATTGTGACATCGCAATAGATATAGGAAAATTAAAAAATCTAACTGTTTTACTAATATATATTATATGTAGAGCCCAACAAAAAGCGCTTAAAACTCCAAGCGCATCTCCGTATCTTACAGAAATATCTTGTAAGTCACTTAACAACAATCCACCTATCACACAAAAAATAACAGCAGGCCAGATAGACCAATGAATTTTTTTTAAAAAAATAAAATAAGATATAAAAGGCACTATCAATACGTACATCACAGTAAAAACCCCAGTGTTTGCAACGTCGGTGTATAATAGAGAAATTTGCTGCAGCGCTTGACCTACGCCCAAAATAAACCCTAAAAAAATCAAATAGAAGAAAGTTTTTTTACAATCAATATTTTTTTTTTTTATTTTTTTACGTTCAAAAAAAAGAAAGAAGGGGAGTAGAGTTAAAAATCCAACTAAAAATCTTCCGACATTAAAGGTGTGAGGGCCTATAAAATCCATACCCATATCTTGGGCAACAAAAGCTGACCCCCATAAAATTGAGGTTACAATTGCACAACTGAGAGAAAAAATATTTTTATTCACAAAAAGTAGGTATTGTAAATTTACTTAAACAGCAAGTTTGAAAGCAAAGTCTTTCCCTAAGCTTTGGCTTAAGTGTACACAGAATCTAGCACCTTCTGCTCCATCAATAAATCTATGATCATAGGACAATGAAATGGGCAATATTTTTCTCGTCATAATTTGTCCATCTTTTTTAATTACTTTGTCATATGACTTACCGACTCCAATTATAGACAATTCAGGAGAATTGATTATAGGAGTGAAAAAAGTCCCTCCAATACCTCCTAAGCTAGAGATCGTCATTGACCCTCCAAAGAACTCTTTTTTATCAATTTTAAGTTCTCTGCATAATTTACTAACTGTTCTAAGTTTTTGACTTATCTCCTTTATATCTAATTGATCAACATTTCTAATTTTTGGAACCATTAGACCATGTGGTGTATCTACAGCTACACCAATATGAAAATATTTTTTATAAGTAACCTTTCCAGCTTCAGAATCTATAGACGCATTAAAGTTTGGATATACTTTAAGAGCATTTACCATTGCTCTCATAATAAAAGCCAATGGAGTGATAGATATTTTTTGCCCATTATATAAATCTCTTAGAGAACTTCTAAACTGCTCCATTTCTGTAATATCTATTTCTTCATGTTGAGTTACGTGTGGAATTTCAGTCCAAGACCTAACAAGATGTGGGCCAGATAGTTTTTTTACCCTTGGAATATCTTTTACTTCGGTTTCTCCAAATTCATTATGTTCATATTCATCTTTTGTAATTATTTTTTTTAGATTAGAAACAACTGGCGTGGCTATTATTTTATCTTTTATAAAATCTTTTACGTCATTTTTAGTTATCCTACCAGATCGTTCAGAACCAGATATTATTGTGATATCTGCACCTAATTCCCTTATAAACTTTCTTACATTTGGACTAGCCTGTTTGACTTTCCCCTCTGATGTTATTGAATGTAATTGCATAACATTTTTTTTTTTACCATTTTCCGTAAAATTATTAATTTGACTTTTAATTTCAGTATTATTATTTTTATTCGTTGAAGTTGGTTGAATTTTCTCTTTACTACTCTCTTCACTATCTAATAATAGAATCGTAGTTCCTTCAGAAACTTTGTCTCCTACTTTGATATTTATTTTTTTGATTATTCCACTAAAATTTGAAGGCACTTCTACAGACGATTTATCGCTCTCTAATGTGATTACCGACTCATCTTTTTGAATTTTTTGACTTTCTTTTACTAAAATTTCAATTACTTCTACTTCTTTGAAGTCACCTATATTTGGAACAACAATTTTTTGCTCAGCCATAATTATAATTTTGTTGGAAATACTTTGTTCTTATCAATATCATATTTTTTAAAAGCTTTTTCTGCGCTATCAGAACCTAATAATTGCTCTTTTGCTAATACACTTAGCGTATAAGCAACTATATGTTCTTTATCTACCTCAAAAAATTTTCTTAATTGTTTTCTCGTATCGCTTCTTCCAAATCCATCTGTGCCTAACGAATAAAAGGGTTTGTCAGTAAAAGGTCTAATTTGATCTGAGAATGATCTAACATAATCTGTAACAGCTATAACTGGACCATCTCTTTTTTCTAGACATTTTTCTACGTAGCTTTTTTCTTTTTTCCTTTTTGGATTTAAAAGATTCTTTCTTTCAATTTCCATTCCATCTTTTCTTAGTTCATTGAAACTAGTGACACTCCAAATATCAGAATCTACACCATATTCATCAGATAGTATTTTAGCCGCGGCTATAGCTTCTCTCAAAATTGTACCAGAGCCCATTAATTGAATTTTAATTTTTCCTTTGTTTTTATATTCTTTAAATAAATACATTCCTTTTAAAATTCCCTCATCAGCTCCTTCTGGCTTTTCAGGATGAGAATAGTTTTCATTCATTGACGTGATATAATAAAAAACATTCTCATTTTTTTCATGCATTCTTCTTAAGCCTTCTCTAAAAATTACAGCCATTTCATAAGAATAGGTTGGGTCATAAGAAACACAATTTGGAATCATGGAGGCTAAAATATGACTATGGCCATCTTGATGCTGCAAACCTTCCCCAGCAAGTGTTGTTCTTCCTGCCGTAGCTCCTATTAAAAAACCTCTTGCCTGAGCATCTCCCGCTGCCCATGCAAAATCACCAACTCTTTGAAATCCAAACATTGAATAAAAAATATATACCGGAATCATTTCTATATCATGATTAGTATAGGCTGTTGCTGCGGCTATCCAAGAGGACATAGCACCTGCTTCTGTAATACCCTCTTCTAACACTTGGCCACTTTTCGTTTCTTTATAAGAACTTAGTTGCTCAGAATCCTCTGGTTCATATTTTTGTCCTTCGTGTGCGTAAATTCCTATTTTTCTAAAAAAACCTTCCATACCAAAGGTTCTTGCTTCATCTGGAATAATTGGAACTAACCTAGGTGCAACATTTTTATCTCTAAGAAGATTAGTTAGCATCCTAACTAATGCCATCGTCGTAGACATTTCTTTATCTCCAGTTGATTTCATGAAATTTTCAAAAATATCTTTCGGCGGAGCTTTAATTGGCTCAGCGGTAGAAGATCTTTCAGGAATAAATCCACCAAGTTTTTTTCGTCTTTCTTTTAAATATTTTATTTCTTCAGAGTTTTCAGCTGGTTTGTAATATTCAATATTTTTTACCTGTGCATCAGTTAGAGGAACATTAAAACGATCTCTATAATATAGTAAATCTTCCTCATCTAATTTTTTTTGCTGATGCGTTGTGTTTATACTTTCACCAGATTTACCCATTCCATATCCTTTAACAGTTTTTGCAATAATTACACTTGGAGAACCGCGATTTTGCATAGCAGCATGATAAGCGGCGTAAACTTTGTGTGGATCGTGGCCACCTCGATTTAATTTCCAAATGTCATTGTCTGTCATGGAAGAAACTAGTTCTTTTAATTCAGGGTATTTACCAAAGAATTTTTCTCTTACATAGGCCCCACCTTTGGCCTTCATTGCTTGGTATTCTCCGTCCACAACCTCATTCATCCGCTTCATTAGTAGTCCAGTTTTATCTGCTTTTAAAAGAGGATCCCAATAAGAGCCCCATATGACTTTTAAAACATTCCAACCCGCACCTCTAAAGCTGCCTTCTAATTCTTGAATAATTTTTCCATTTCCTCTTACGGGACCATCAAGTCTTTGAAGATTACAATTAACTACAAAAATTAAATTATCCAGTTTTTCTCTGGCTGCTAAACTTATAGCACCTAATGACTCTGGTTCATCTGTTTCTCCATCACCTAGAAAAACCCAAATTTTTCTCCCTTCGTCTTTTAACAAACCTCTATTAATTAAGTATTTTAAAAATCTAGCTTGGTAGATTGCCATAATAGGACCGAGCCCCATCGACACGGTTGGAAATTGCCAAAATTTTGGCATGAGCCAAGGGTGAGGATAAGATGAAAGACCACCGGAATCTACCTCTTGTCTAAATTTGTTTAATTGTTTTTCTGTAAGTCTTCCTTCAAGAAATGCACGAGCATACATACCAGGTGCAGAATGACCTTGAAAATAAATTAAATCTCCACCAAAACTTTTATTTTTTGCTCTCCAAAAATGATTCATTCCCACGTCATACAGAGTTGCTGCAGATGCAAATGTTCCAATGTGTCCCCCAAGTTCACTGCTAATTTTATTGGCTTTGACAACCATAGCTGCCGCATTCCATCTGACATAAGCACGTATTTTTTTTTCTATATTTTGATCTCCAGGAGATTTAACTTCTAGTTCAGTTGGAATAGTATTTATGTAAGGAGTAGTTCTAGTATCAGGAAGCACAAGACCAGCGGTATAAGCTTTAGATACAACTTTATTTAAAAGATAACTAGCTCTTGCAGGCCCGTCATTCTCTATGATAGCATTTAGAGATTCTATCCACTCACTTGTTTCGAGAGGATCAATATCCTCTTCAGAAGTAGATTTGGTAAAAACTTTTTTTAAATCTTTAATTGGGCCGACATTTTGTGAAACTATTTTTTTTACAATTTTTTTTTCAAGTATAGGATCTTTTGTTTTAATTTCATCTTTCAGTTTAATATTAGATAAATCATTTTCCAATTTAGCTAACAAACTACCTTTTGAAACTTTATCTCCAACATTAACATTTAGTTCGGTAATCTTACCCGAACTCGGGGAAGGGATTTCTACACTTGATTTATCACTCTCTAGTGTAACGAGAGGGTCATCTTTTTTAATTTGATCTCCAACTTTAACTAATACTTCTATGATTTCGACGCTATCAAAATCACCGATGTCGGGAACGATAATATTTTGGTTCATAAGTTAATAAAAGTGAATTTAATATACACTTATAGATATTTAGTAAAATAAAAAAATTTTTTTAAAACCCTATTAAATATAAACAATATTCATTTTACTAATTATAATTTTTTTTTTTTATAGGTTAAAGAAACTAATATTGCTAAAATAATAAATATTATAGAGGAATTATTGGTAGTAAAAAAACTACCAGATGATCTTATTGGAAAAAATTCAATTACAAAAATTAAAAAAAAAGGCATAATCTTATTATCCAGGACATACGAACTAGGAGATAATAAAGTAATTTTTTTAAAAATTCTATATAGCAACAAAAATACAAAAGTTAAAATTATACTTAAGCCAAACAACCCCAAGTCTGCTAAAATTTCTAAATAATAATTATGTGGGTGAGAACCACATCCTACTTCAGCGTTTCTAAACGACTTTATACCTCCACCAAAAAATGGATTTTTTCCCCAAATATGCTTGCCACAATAAAATGGTCTAACATAGGGTAATTGCCAAGTTTCTATAGAGAGGTTAGTAGGATCTTTTATAAAAAAAGTGTTGGCTAAGTTTTTTCCAGATATATAAAAATTACTCATATTTATTTTAAAAGTTTGATTAAAGTTTAAATTTAAACCTAAAAATAAAAAAAATATAAAAAAAATAGTTAAAATTTTTTTTCTTAATTCTTTATTGAAAAGTGCAAAAATAAAAAAAGAAAAAACAAACAGAACAAGAGGCATTCTATTTCCACTCAGTATTATTCCAAATGTAAAAATAACAAAAAAGATAAGTTGAATTGCAATTTTATAAAATGATTTTTTTATTAGAACAAAAGGAAGAAAAAGTGTGAATAATGAAAATTTTTGCAGATAACCCCCAGCTATAACTTCATCACCAAATACACTTGAGTAATGTCTAGCTCCAGGAGAAACCATTCCAAAAATATTTTTTCCAAAGAAAAACTGAAAAAAAATATCAAGGCAAACGAATATTGCACATATAGAACATATGTATGAAAACCAATTTAAGTTAGCAATATTTTGAGTTATTAAAAAACGTATTACTAAGTATAAAGCAAGGTACCTAAAATAAAATAAAGTTTTACTAATAATTTGTTGTGGAAATATTTCTTCACCAAAGTAGCTTTCCAAAAAATTTATAATTAATGTAACAAGGGTGTAAAAAAAAAAATTAATATGATTTTATCAAAAAAATTAATTTTGAATTTTATTAATTCTTTATTATAAATAATAGAAGCAAAGACACATAAAAAAAAAATATTTAAATTGATAAAAAGATTCCCTAATATTATTGACAGCGGAAACATAAGAAATAAGATGTTTATTAAAGTTGAATTGTATTTGCCTATATTATTCATAATATTTTAAATGTTAATTTATTTGATTATCTATAGTTATCAATAGATAAGTGTTGTAAATTATTTGAAAAAATTTAAATGCGCTTGTAGCTCAACTGGATAGAGCGCTTGGTTACGGACCAGGAGGTTCTGGGTTCAAATCCTAGCAAGCGCACAAAAATTTAAGAATAAATTGATATATGTTGAGATTAATTTTAGCCTTTTCTTTTGTTATAAAAATAATCGTAGTTTTTTTTTTTCATGAAAAAAACATAAGCAATGAATGGCTAGTTCTTTTTATTAATTTTGAAAAATTCAACATATACACTTATTATATTTTGGATGGTCAGAATATACCCAGTTCATATATGCCTCCTCTTTATTTATTTTTTTTGTACATAAACAAGCTATTAAGTTTTAATTTTTTTAATTTTATTTATTTAGTTTATTTTTTACAAGTTGTCATGTCTACAATTTCAGTCGTATTATTTTTTAAACTTTGTAATAATTTTTTTAATAAAAATTTTTCTAATGTTGGTGCTTTTATTCTTGCTTTTTTCCCTTTAGTTGTTTTAAGCAATGCATTAATATCCTCCGCAACTATTCAGTTATTTTTTTATTTACTATTTATAAATTTTGCCATCAATATTATTAACAATAAAATAAAAATTAATATTATTATGTTCTCAATAGTAAGTGCATGTTGCTTGCTTTTAAGAGGTGAATTTTTAATTATTTTTTTTCTAACTTTATTTTATATTGTTTTAATTAATAAAAAAAATTTTAAACTTGTTGCAATTCTATCTTTTTCCACATTTGTAATCATTTCACCTTACCTGGTAAGAAATTACATAAACACAAACAAAATTCACATTGTGAATGTAACAGGATATGCGCTGTGGAAAGGCAATAACCATCTTGCTAAAGTAGAGGGATATCACGCCCCATTACATCCGCTCAATAGAGAAAATTGGGAGGTATCCAGTCAATTTTTGAATTTATATCAAGAGTTAGATGTCTTAAAAATTAATAGAAAATATGAAATAGAAAGAGATAAAATTTTTTTAAAAGAAGCTTTAAACAATATTTCAAAAGATAAAAAAAAATATTTTATATTGTATATAAAAAAAATAGTTAGTTATTTTTTTATAGATTGGAACTCATCTCTTGTAAATTATTACAATCCATTCCATGTTATACCGCTAGTGGTTCTGGCAATTTTAGCTATGCCAGGAATATTCTTAGGTCTTTCAAAAAATAATAATAAATTAATGTATCTATTTATAGTGATGTTTTCATTGATATTTTTAATCTCTATATTTTTCGTACTGCCTAGATATAAAATTTCGATTATTCTCTTTCAGATTTTATTTTCGCTATTTAGTTTAAATTATATTTTTAAGAAATTTTTTAAAAAAATTTGATATGAAATATATATTTTTAATATTCTATAACTTTTGGGAAAATTTTTTTCACTTACCTAGGATTAAAAAATTTATAAAAAAAAATATATTTTTAAAAAAACCGATAATATTTGATGTAGGATCTCACGAAGGTAAAGTAACTAAACTTTTTTTCAATTTATACAGGAATGCAAAAATATATTGTTTTGAACCAAATAAATTATTAGTCCAAAAAATAAAGAAAAATAACATTAAAAAAAATATTATAATATGTAATTACGCTCTTGGGGACCAAAACGGAAAAGAGATAATTAATATAAATAATTTAAATTTAACGAGCTCATTATCTAAATTAAACTCATATTCATTTTATTTAAAAATAAAAAAACTAATACTGGGTAAAAATATAAGTTCTTATTCTCAAAAAATTAATGTTATTAAATTAGATAAATTTTGTGAAATTAAAAAAATTAAGAAAATTGATTTAATTAAAATTGATGTAGAGGGTTATGAATATAAGGTTTTACTAGGAGCAAAAAAAACAATTCATAATATTCATTATGTAATGATAGAAGTTCAAAAGAACAACATGTATAAAGATTATTCAAAAAAAAAAATAGAAAAATTTTTGAAGAAAAATAATTTTATACTATTAAAAAAATTTAATTTTCCATTTATGTTTTTTCAAGATCGATTATATGAAAACACAAAATTTGATTAATAATACTTAATTTAAAATTACATATTTTTAATAATTAATTTTATTTAATTTTTTTGATAGCTTTAATTAATTAAAATATTTTTGTACATTTTTATTACCTAATAACCAGCCACGAACATCCTTTAAAATTTGATCTATATCCTTTAAAGGTCTCCATTTATAAAATTTATTAATTTTGCTATTATCTGTAGCGTAATAAGGAATATCAAACTTAGAAGTCTTTTTTATTTTTTTAATTTTTAATTTATGACCTGTTAATTTTTCACATTTTTTTGTCAACTGCCTCAATGAAATTGCATTTTTTACACCACCTCCAATATTGAATGTGTTATTGAATTTTTTATTCAGATTTATAATTTGTAAATTTATAATTTTACACACGTCATCAATGTGAATTATATCTCTTACTTGATTACCATAGCCCCCAAACCCTATGTAAGATATTTTTTTTTGGAACAAATGTTTAGCAACCCACATAGAGACAAAACCTTGATCTTGTTTGCCAAATTGCCATGGACCAGCGATAACACCAAATCTATTTATAATATATTTAATTTTATTACTATAATTGTACTCTTTAATTAAATCTTCAGAAGAAAGCTTACTAAAGCCATAGAGTGATTTAGGTAAATTAGTTTGAAATTTTTCGTTAACTTCAAATTTTATATTTACTTTGTTTATAAGATCTTTTTGTTTTATTAATTTTCTCAAAGCATCAATAGAGTAAACTCTACTTGTTGATAGAAAAATTATTTTTGACTTATCGCGTTGACATTTTTTTAAAATATTAAAAGTGCCAATTAAATTAGTATTAATTATTCTGTCAGGGTCTTTGTCTGAAATTTCGATAGCTGGCTCAGCACAGCAATCTATTATAAGATCAAATTTGGGAAGCTTTGAAATTTTTTTATAGTCCTGAATATTAATTTTATAATTTATTATTTTAAAGATTTTCAATCTTTTTTTATTGATTTGCGACCCATTTCTATAAAGATTATCTAGACTAAATATTTTAGAATTACTTAAATTTTTTTTCAAATAAATGGCCAAATTTGACCCAACAAAGCCACATCCACCTGTAATTAGTATCCTCATGTATCTAAAAATATTATATTAAATAATGTCATTATGCTTTCTATATTAATACCAGTAAGAAATGAGTACGAAAATTTAGACGAGATTGAAAGAATTTTTAAGGAAAATTTCTCTGAGATTTATCACGAAATCATTTTAATCAATGATTTTAGTACTGATAATACTTTTATTAAAGCCCAAGAAATTTCAAAAAATAATAAGAATTTTATTATATTGAACAATCAGAAGAGGGGTTTAGGAGGAGCAATAAACCTAGGCATAGAACGTGCTAAGGGTAAGTTTATTTGCATTATGATGGCTGATCTTTCTGATGATATTGTTGATTTAAAAAAATACTATATTTTGATGAAAGATAATAATTATGATGCAGTTTTTGGGTCAAGATTTATAGAGGGCTCAGAAGTCATCAATTATCCTAAACAAAAATTATTATTAAATAGAATATTTAATTTTATTACAAAGATTCTTTTTCTAAATAGTTATAATGATTATACAAATGCATTTAAAATATATAAATCCGAAGTTCTAAAAAGCTTTGCTCCATTGGTGTCTGAAAGTTTTAACATATTTTTAGAAATACCACTTAAAATAATTTCAAGAAAATATAACTTTAAAGTAATACCGATTAATTGGAAAACAAGGAAAAAAGGTGAAGCAAAATTTAAAATCAAAGAATTAAGATCAAAATATTTATTTACATTGATTTATTGTTTTGTAGAAAAAATTTTATTAGGTAAAAAAAAATAAAGTGAAATTATTAATTCAAAATTATAGTTATTTTTATTATTCAATTTAGTTATCCTGCTTATATTATTTTTAATTTTATTGATAAGCATAAAATAAAATAATTATTCCTAAAACAACTCTGTAAATTGCAAAGATAAAAAAACTAAATTTATTTATATAACTAAAAAAATATTTAATAGTGAAAAAAGAAAAAATAAAAGATAAGAAAACTGCTAAAAAATTTAAAATATTAAACTCATAATTACTTTCTAGATATAAGTTTTTTAAATTATACAACCCTACCATGGTCAAAGTTGGTATAGATATAAAAAAAGAAATTTTTGCTGATTCTGTTCTGTTAAAATTAAGAAATCTACCCGCAGTTATAGTTATACCTGATCTGCTCACTCCAGGTATTAAAGAGAGAATTTGAAAAAGCCCTATAAATAAAGCAGATTTAAAATTAAAATCTTTTATCATTGTCTTTTTTACTTTTATAGTATCGCTTACATACAAAAGAAGACCAAAAAAAATTGTTGTCCACCCTATTATTTTATAGTTTCTTAGATAATCAATTAAATTTAATTTGATCAAAATAAACCCAAAGATCATTACCGGTATAGAACTGAATAATATTTTAGAAAATAAGATTTTATTATTAGTAAAATCTAAAAGGTCATTTTTTAAATATAAAATGATTGCCAGTAAAGAACCCAGGTGAAGACTTATATCTATGGTTAAACTATCATTAGTAAAATTAAAATATTTAGAAACTAAAACTAAATGAGCAGAAGAACTTATTGGAAGAAATTCGGTAATCCCCTGAATTATGGATAGAATTATTACCTCGAGCATTTATTTTAGTTTTATAAACTTTTTAAATTTTATTGATATGCATATTTGATATGCAAAAAAAACATACAAAAAACGTGGTTTTTTTTATGTTTATGTCAATACTATTTACCTTTTATAGCTTCAAAGATTTTCAGTATAAGATAAGCTTAAAAAATTATATGAAAAAAAAAATGCTTCAATTCGTGGATTTAGATCAAAACCCACCAGATAAAAGAGTTACAGATGAAAGAAAAAAAGATTTTCATGAAATTTATAAAGAGTTTATCGAAGATAAAGCGGAGGAACAATCAAGCAGGTGTTCACAATGTGGAGTCCCATTCTGCCAAGTCCATTGCCCCCTTCATAACAACATTCCAGATTGGTTAAAACTAACCGCAGAAGGCAGGCTGCAGGAAGCTTATGAAATTTCCCAAAGTACAAATAATATGCCAGAAGTATGTGGAAGAATATGTCCACAAGATAGACTTTGTGAGGGTAATTGTGTAATTGAACAGTCGGGTCATGGAACAGTTACGATCGGTTCTATTGAGAAATATATTACTGACACAGCTTGGGAAAAAAATTGGATTAAACCAATAAAGATAAAAAGAGAGATTAAACAATCGATAGGAATTATAGGAGCCGGACCAGCTGGATTAGCTTGTGCTGAAGAATTAAGAAAACAGGGATACCAGGTTACAATTTATGATAGGTACGATAGACCGGGTGGGCTATTAATATATGGAATACCAAACTTTAAATTAGAAAAATTTGTAGTCGAGAGAAGAACAGAACTTTTAAGACAAGGAGGTATTAAATTTATTCAAAATTTTGAAGTTGGTAAGAATAAAAGTTTAAATGAATTAAAAAAAGACCATGATGCTATTTTAATAGCAACAGGCGTATATAAGCCAAGAGAAATAGAAATTCCAGGAAGTGATTTAGAAAATATTTTTCCTGCAATGGATTTTCTAACAGCATCAAACAGAAAAGGATTAGGAGATAAAGTTGAGCTTTTTGACAACGGTACATTGAATGCACAAAATAAAGATGTAGTTGTTATAGGCGGCGGCGACACAGCTATGGACTGCGTAAGAACGGCTACTCGGCAAAAAGCAAAGTCAGTTAAATGTATCTATAGAAGGGACAGAGAAAATATGCCTGGTTCTGCTAGAGAAGTAGCTAATGCCATAGAAGAAGGAGTTAAGTTTATTTGGCTTTCAGGCCCAAAAAAATTTATTGGAAATAAACAAGTTGAAGAAGTTCAAATTAATAAGATGATACTTGGATCAGTGGATTCATCAGGTAGAAAAAAACCTGAGATCGAAAAAAATTCTGAATATAACATTAAAGCTGATATTGTGATCAAGTCTTTAGGCTTTGATCCAGAAAATCTGCCAGAATTATTTTCTACAAAGGAACTGTTAGTTTCTAGATGGGGAACGATAAAAATAGATTTAAATACTATGAAAACAAATATTGAAGGGGTTTTTGCAGCAGGGGATATTGTAAGAGGTGCTTCATTAGTTGTTTGGGCAATCAAGGATGGAAGAGATGCAGCTGTGCAAATTCAAAGATATCTAAAAGAAAAAAGCACTCAAAAAGATAAGGCAGCATAATTATGGGTGATTATATAAAATACTTGAAAAACAAGAAGTTACTACAGGATAACTTAGCTTACGATCCTAGCACTGAACATGACGCTTGTGGGGTTGGTTTGATTGCCACAACGGATGGAAAAAAATCTCGAAGAATTGTTGAGTACGGAATCGAAGCTTTAAAGGCCGTTTGGCATAGAGGAGCAGTAGATGCAGATGGTAAATCTGGAGATGGAGCAGGTATGCAACTTGAAATATCACCAGATTTTTTTAAAGAAAAAATTTTATCAACCGGCCATAAGCACGATCCAAGCAAAAGAATATGTGTTGGAATGGTTTTTTTACCCAAAACTAATTATTCAGATCAAGAAAAGTGTAGGGAAATTATAGAGACAATTTTATTACAAGAAAATTTTTCAATTTATGGATGGAGACAAGTACCAGTTAATCCAAAGGTTTTAGGCACAACCGCAGATCAAAACAGACCAGAAATTGCACAAGTATTATTTAAAAAAAACGTAGAGCTGGAAACCAATGACTTAGAACGAGAATTGTTTGTTACTAGAAAAAAAATTGAAAAAATTGCAATAGAGAACCAATTAAAAGAATTTTATATTTGCTCATTTAGTTCAAGGTCAATTGTTTACAAGGGAATGTTTTTGGCTGAAGCACTTGCTGACTTTTATCCAGACTTGAAAGATCCAAATTTTACATCTAGATTCGCTATTTTTCACCAAAGATATTCTACAAACACTTTCCCAAGTTGGGATCTCGCACAACCATTTAGAACCTTGGCTCATAACGGAGAAATTAATACTGTTAAAGGGAACATAAATTGGATGAAAATTCATGAACAAGATATGTCAAGTTCATTGTTTAAAAATATTGAAGATTTAAAACCAGTTATCACAGCAGGAATTTCAGACTCAGGAGCTTTGGATAATGTTTTTGAACTGTTAACACATTCAGGCAAATTAGCACCATTGATCAAACTTATGATGATACCGGATGCTTGGTCTAAGAGAAGCAAAACAGTACCAAAGAATCATCAAGATTTATTTAATTTTTTAAACAGCTCTATAGAGCCATGGGATGGTCCCGCAGCAATTTGTGCCACTGATGCAAAGTGGGTCTTAGCCGCGACAGATAGAAATGGTCTACGACCTTTAAGGTACGCCATTACCTCAGATAATCTATTTTATGCTGGCTCTGAAACTGGAATGATAAAGCTACCTGAAGAAAGAATTATTTCAAAAGGTAAATTGGGACCAGGACAAATCATTGCAATAGATTTAAAATTAGGAAAATTATATCAAGACAAAGAAATCAAAGACTATATTGCTAACGATTACAAAAAATATAATAAACAAATTATAGATTTAGATAAAAAAATTTTTACAGAAAAAGAAAGACCAGAATTTACATCTGAAGAGTTAAAAAAAAGACAATATTTGTCAGGCCTTAGTATAGAAGATTTAGAATTAATACTTCATCCAATGGCAGAAGATGGAAAAGAAGCTATAGGTTCTATGGGAGACGATACTCCTATAGCGGTTTTATCCAATTATTACAGACCTATTTCTCATTATTTTAGACAAAATTTTAGCCAAGTGACCAATCCTCCAATCGATTCTTTAAGAGAGAATAAAGTAATGAGTCTTAAAACTAGATTTGGAAATTTAGGCAATATCTTAGATTTTGATAATTTAACTGAAGAAAATATTTATGTCTTAGAAAGTCCAATTTTAACAAACTCTCAGTTTAAAAAGTTTAAAAATTTATTTAAAAACAAAATTAGATTACTGGACTGTACATTCGACATTAGTTTATCATTAAAAGAGAGAATAGAAAAAATAAAAGAAGAAGCAGAAATCGCAGTTCGTGAAGGAAGTAACAATTTAATACTATCAGATAAAAAAATTAGCCTATCACATGCGAGCATACCTTCTGTTTTAACAGTAGGCGCAGTTCATTCACATTTAGTAAAACTAGGTTTAAGAGGGTATTGTTCAATAAATGTTGAAAGCTCAGATGTCTTAGATACACATTCTTTTGTAGTTTTGATTGGTGTCGGAGCTACTACTATCAATCCATATTTAGCAATTGACAGCATCTATCAAAGGTTTGAAAAAAAATTGTTTAGCAATTCTCATTTCGAGAGTTGCGTAGCTAAATTTAAAAAGTCTATAGATGAAGGTTTGTTAAAAATTATGTCCAAGATGGGTATTTCAGTGATTAGCTCTTATAGAGGAGGATGTAATTTCGAAGCTGTCGGTTTAAGTAGAGCTATTGTGTCTGACTACTTTCCCGGCATGAGCTCAAGAATATCTGGTATTGGCATAAGTGGAATCGAGAAAAAAATTAAAGAACATCATCAAAATTTTATTTCAGGTAATATTTTAACCCTGCCAATCGGAGGTATTTATAGATACAGAAAAACCGGTGAGCAACATCAGTTTCAAGGGAACTTGATCCATGTATTACAACATGCTGTTGGAACAGATTCTTATGATCATTACAAAAAATATTCTAAAGGCATACAAGACCTGCCACCTATAAGTTTAAGAGACTTATTGGAATTTAAAGGAAAAAAAAACTCTATAAAGATCGATGAAGTAGAACCGTTATCTGAAATCTTAAAAAGATTTGGAAGTGGAAGTATGTCACATGGAGCTCTATCAGCGGAAGCTCACGAAACCTTAGCTACTGGAATGAATAGAATAAAAGGAGCTTCTTGTAGTGGAGAAGGAGGTGAGGACCCAAAACGTTTTGTTAAGCTAGCGAATGGAGATTCAGCTAATTCAAGAATAAAGCAAATAGCTTCAGCACGATTTGGCGTAACAATTAATTACATTAATAATTGCAATGAGATTGAAATCAAAATGGCTCAGGGTGCAAAACCTGGCGAGGGAGGACAGTTGCCTGGATTTAAAGTTACAGAAGAGATAGCTAAGTTAAGACACTCTACACCTGGCGTGACATTAATTTCTCCTCCACCTCATCATGACATTTACTCAATTGAAGATTTAGCTCAATTAATTTATGACTTAAAACAAATAAATCCTGGAGCCCGAATAGGGGTAAAATTAGTTGCTTCTACTGGAATAGGAACAATAGCAGCTGGGGTGGCTAAAGCTAAAGCAGATGTAATTCTAATTTCTGGACATTCAGGAGGCACCGGCGCTAGTCCTCAAACAAGCATAAAGTATGCCGGTATTCCTTGGGAAATGGGTTTAACAGAAGCTAATCAAATTCTAACGCTTAATAATCTAAGACACAAAGTAACTCTAAGAACTGACGGTGGTCTTAAAACAGGAAAAGATATAGTCATGGCTGCCATGATGGGGGCTGAAGAATATGGAATGGGGACCTCATCACTAGTTGCAATGGGATGTATATTAGTTAGACAGTGTCACTCAAACACATGTCCAGTTGGAGTTTGCAGTCAAGATAAGTCATTAAGAGAAAAATTTGCAGGTACACCAGAAAAAGTTGTTAATTTTTTTACTTTTGTTGCTATGGAGGTTAGAGAAATACTTGCAAAATTAGGATATAAATCTATTAACGAAATTATAGGAAGAACCGATCTTTTAACACAAGTAAATAAAGGATCACCAAATCTAGATGATTTAGATCTTAACCCTCTTCTTGTTCAAGCCGATCCAGGAGATAACCCAAGATACTGTAAAGATAAACAAATTAATAAAGTGTCAGATACTTTAGATGAAAAAATTTGGTCAGACATAAAAGAAAAAATAAACAATAAAGATAAATTTAATTTTGAATACAATATTGAAAATACTCACAGGTCAGTAGGGACTAGACTTTCACACTACTTATACAAGACTTATGGCGACAATAAATTAAATGAAGATTCAATTACAATTAAATTTAATGGAAGTGCCGGGCAGTCATTGGGAGCTTTTCTAATTAAAGGATTAAGATTAATAGTTGAAGGGGATTCAAACGACTATGTTGGCAAAAGTCTCTCAGGAGGTAAAATAGTTGTGCGTACTTCAAATAAAAGTAATTTAATTTCTAATGAGAATGTAATTATTGGAAATACAGTTCTATATGGTGCAACAGCAGGAAAACTATATGCCGCAGGGCAAGCAGGTGAACGATTTGCAGTTAGAAATTCTGGCAGTTTAGCAATAGTAGAAGGATGTGGAGCCCACGGTTGTGAGTATATGACTGGAGGAAACGTAATTATTCTTGGACAAGTAGGAGATAATTTTGGAGCCGGCATGACAGGAGGAATGGCTTTTATTTATGATCCAAAAAACAATTTTGAAAATTTTATAAACCCAATTTCAATTATTTGGCAAAAAGTTGAAACTGAATATTGGAAAAAGTTTCTAAAAAATAATTTAGAAGATTTTTTAAAAGAAACAAATTCACATACTAGTAAAATAATTTTAGATAACTATGAAAAAGAATTATTAAATTTTAAACAAGTATGTCCGATAGAAATGCTTGATAAGCTTGATAATCCTATTACTTTAAAGCCTACTATTCAAAAGGTTGGTTAAATGGAAACAGTAAACATTGTTTGTTTTGGGTTTGGACAGGTAGCAAAAAACTTTATTAAAAAATTAAATAATAACGGTGTTTCTTTTAAATTAACAACAACGTCAAGAGAAAAGTCAAATATAAGAATATTTGAAAATATAAATTATGAAAGTTTTCAACTAACAGAAAAAAGTTTTGACAAAAATTTTATAAAAAAACTAGAGAACGCAAATCATATACTCTTATCTATAGCGCCAATTAATGGAGACGACATTGTGATAAAAAAATTTAAAAATTATTTTAAATCAAATAAAATAAAATGGATGACCTATCTTTCAGCAACAAGTGTTTATGGAAACCACGATGGAAAATGGGTAAATGAGAATAGCGTAACCAATCCAACAACTTCAAAAGGTATTTCAAGACTTAAAGCTGAAAAAGCATGGATAAAATTATCAAGTAAACTTAATTTACCAATTCAAATCTTTAGATTGTCAGGAATTTATTCTAATCAATATAATATTTTAAAAAGGTTAAAGTCAGGGCAAGTTAAGATTATAAATAAAAAGAATCATTTTTTTTCACGTGTGCACGTTGAAGATATTGCAAATATTTTATGTAATTCCTTAAACAAATTTAAAAGAAATGAAATTTATAATATTTCTGATGATATGCCTACATCAGCTGCAGAAGTTGCCATGTATGGAGCAAAACTTTTAGGTATCAACAGTCCTAACACTATAGAAACTAGTGCGATAGAAAGTGAAATGCTAAAAAACTTTTATAAAGATTCGAAAAAAGTGAGCAACAAAAAAATGAAAGAATTTTTTGATTATAAATTAAAACATTCTACTTACATTGAGGGATTAAATTACATCTACAACAATACTATCTAATTCTTTAATTATTTTTTTTAATGGATTCTTACTTGACAAGCTATGATCTCCGTTCTTAATTATTACCAGTTTCTTTTTTGCATTTAGAAATGTTGAAAGAACTTTTCTAGAAAATGACACAGGAACTAATTCGTCCTTTTTTCCGTGAATCATTGTGACACAAATTTTAGTATTAATTTTTTTTGATAAAACTTTATTTTTTCTTCCATCTTTTATTAATTGATACGTAACAGGATATTCATATTGTTTTTGTTGAAATTTTGACTGATCTCGTTTAATTATACTAATACCTTTTTGCTTAATTTCTTTCTTTATCTTTTTAGAAAATTGTTTCCACATTAATCTTTCTAGAAATTCAGGGGCAGACCCAATTCCTACAAAGCCTTTAATTTGTTTTTTAAAATATTTAAATTGATTTAAAGAAATCCATGCTCCCATACTTGATCCAATCAAAATAAAATTTTTATTTTCAAGAATTCTTTTTATTGTTAATTTGGCATCTTCAGACCATTCACTGATATTTCCCTTTGTAAATTCTCCTGATGATTTACCATGCCCAGAATACTCAATAGCTAAAAAACCAAGTTTATTTTTAATGGCATATTTTATGAACGCTTTAGGTTTTTCCCCATCAATATCGGACATAAACCCTGGAAGATAAACTATATATAAATTTTTTTTTGAATAATTGAGCAAATACCTTAGTTTTTTTGTTTTTGAAATCTCTAAGAATTTATTTTTTTTCATATAAAGTTTATTGCTCACATTTGATAATATATAGTTTTCTAAATGTCATCCACAATAAAAGTTTTACAAGTAATACCCAAGCTAGGTTTTGGTGGCGCAGAAACAGGTTGCTATGATCTTGCTCATTTCTTAGCCGAGCAAGAATGTAAATCATTCCTGATTACTAGTGGAGGTGAACTTTTAAAATTTATAAGAAGAGACAAAGTAAAAGTTATTTACCTGCCGGTCCAGTCAAAGAATCCTTTAATTATTTTTATTAATTCCATCATTATTTTTTTCATATTATTGATATACAATATTGATATAGTACACGCACGATCTCGTGCTCCTGCCTGGTCTTGTTTGTGGGCTTGTCTTTTTTCAAGAAAAAAATTTGTTACGACCTTTCATGGTTGTTATAATTTTTCAGGAAAACTAAAATATTTTTATAATAGTGTCATGGTAAGATCAAAATTAATTATTGGAGGCTCAAATTTCATTTTTAGTCACATAAATGAAAAATATCAAAAATATTTAGATCTAAAAAAAAAAAAATTAATGGTAATTTTTAGAGGAATTAATTTAGAGTATTTTAATGAAAAAAATGTATCAGAAAAAAAAACTCTTTCTTTAGCGTCAAGCTGGAATATTAACAAAGAAGATTTTATTGTCTTATTTCCTGGACGTTTAACAAAGTGGAAAGGACAAGAAATATTTATTGAATCTTTAAACTTACTTATGGAAGGAAGTAACAACAAAAATTTTCATGCAATTATTTTAGGCTCCAATCAAGGAAGACAAATTTATTCCAAAAAACTTTTGCTATTAGTTGAAAGATATAGGCTTGCAAAAAAAATAACTTTTATCGAGAACTGCAAAGAAATGCCATTAGCTTATAAATTAAGCAATCTTGTCGTGTCGTGCTCAATAGAACCCGAAGCATTCGGTAGAGTAGCAGTCGAAGCTCAAGCTATGAGCAAACCTATTGTTGCAAGTAATATTGGAGGTTCACGAGAGACAGTATTAAATGGAAAGTCAGGTTTATTATACAAATACAACGATCAAAGAGAATTAGCCAAAGCCATAAATAAAATTATGGAGATGGACAAAAGATCTCGTTCTTTAATGGGTGAATCGGGAAGAAAAAATGTAGAAAAAAAATATAATGTTGATCAAATGTGTCAAACTACCTTTACAGAGTATAAGAAACTACTTAAGTAAAATAAATTATGTCTAATATTAAATTTAAAAAAATCAACAAATTAAATGTTAATAATTAAATTACCAGACGGCAACAATATTGAGTTTCAAAACAAAGTTACTGGATTAGAAGTTGCTGAAAAAATAAGTAAATCTTTAGCAAAGCAAGCATTAATCATGAGTGTTGATGGTGAATTAAAAGATCTATCCTATGTAATAAAAAAAAATTCTTCTGTTAAAATAATTACTAGCAAAGACAGCGATGGGTTAGACGCAATAAGACACGATACAACGCACATTATGGCAATGGCAGTTCAGGAACTATTTCCAGGAACCAAGCTAGCTATAGGTCCTGCGATTAAAGATGGTTTTTATTATGATTTTTCTAGGGAAGAACCCTTTACACCTATTGATTTAGAAAAAATTGAAAAAAAGATGAAAGAAATTGTTGAGAAAGATGAGCTTACTCGAAAGGAAGTGTGGGAAAGAAAAGAAACTAAAGATCACTATAAAAAACTTGGAGAAAAATATAAAGTTGAGCTTGTAGACAGCATTCCAGAAGGAAATGAAATTTCAATTTATTACCATGGTAAATGGTATGATCTTTGTCGAGGTCCTCATCTATTGTCCACAGGAAGAATTGGAAAGCATTTTAAGCTTACAAAAGTTGCTGGCGCTTATTGGAGAGGTGATTCCAATAACGAAATGCTTCAACGAATTTACGGAACATCTTGGCCATCTCAAAAAGAGTTAGATGATTATTTAAAACGAATTGAAGAAGCTGAAAAAAGAGATCATCGTAAATTAGGAAAAGAAATGGACCTATTCCATTTCAGAGAAGAAAGTCCAGGCGCTGTTTTTTGGCATGAAAAAGGCTGGATACTATTTCAAAGACTAATTGAATACATGAGAATGAAACAGAGACTTGCGGGCTATAAAGAAATTAACACACCTGAAATATTAGACAGAAGTCTATGGGAGAAATCAGGGCACTGGGAAAAATTTGGTGAGCACATGTATACTTCAGAAACTCCGGATAAAAAAATATTTGCCGTTAAACCTATGAATTGCCCAGGCTGTGTGCAGGTATTTAATCAAGGTTTAAAAAGTTATAGAGACTTACCTCTGAAATTATCCGAATTTGGAAAAGTTCATAGATATGAACCTTCTGGGGCTCTACATGGATTATTAAGGGTTCGAGCTTTTACACAAGATGATGCTCATATTTTTTGCACTGAAGATCAAATAACTCAAGAGTCCTTAACGGTAACTAATTTAATCTTAAAAATTTATAAAGACCTGGGTTTTGAAAATGTAATATTAAAATATTCAGACCGACCAAAAAAAAGAGTTGGAGATGATAGTGTATGGGATAAATCTGAGTCAGCACTTCTTTTGGCTATTAAACAATCAAAACTTGAGTACACCATAAACAAAGGTGAAGGTGCTTTTTACGGGCCTAAAATTGAATTTGTTTTAAGAGATGCAATTGGTAGAGATTGGCAGTGTGGAACATTGCAAGTAGATTTGAACCTACCTGGAAGACTAGGGGCATCGTATGTTGATAAAGATGGAATAAAAAAAGTTCCGGTAATGTTACATAGGGCTTTATTTGGATCTCTAGAAAGATTTATCGGAATTTTAATTGAAAATTATGCAGGCAAATTACCCTTCTGGCTGGCACCAAATCAAGCAGTAATATTGCCTATTGCAGAAGAAAATAATAACTATGTAAGAAAGTTATTTGAAGATTTGTTTAAAGAAGGTATAAAATGCGAAGTGGATTTAAGAAATCAAAAAATAAATTATAAAATTAGAGAACATTCTTTAGCGAAGACTCCAATGATTTTAGTTTGTGGAAAAAAAGAAGTAGCTGAGAATACAGTAACAGTTCGTAGACTCGGATCCGAGAAACAGGAAACTTTTAAAAGAGAAGATCTAATAAAAAACATTTTAGATGCCAACAAACTTCCCTTGAATTAAGTGTCAAATTTTAAACCAAATTATTTTCAAAGAAGAAGTAAGCCCCAGGGGCCAAAGTCTAATCAACAAATAAGAGCTATTGACGTTCAAGTCATAGGAAGCGACGGTAATAATTTAGGAATTCTTCCTTTAAATAAAGCGATAGCAACAGCAAAAGAAGAAGGGTTGGACCTAATAGAAATATCACCAAATGCAAATCCACCTGTATGCAAAATTATGGACATGGGTAAATATAAATATGATTTACAAAAAAAAACTAATATTGCTAAAAAAAAACAAAAAGTAGTTGCTTTAAAAGAAATTAAAATGAGACCAGGTACTGATGTTCATGATTATAATTTTAAAGTAAAAAATGCTAAAAAATTCTTAACCAATAAAGATAAAGTTAAATTTACAGTCAAATTTAAAGGTAGAGAAATGCAGCATATAAATTTAGGCAAAGATTTAATGAACAGGATTATTGAAGACACTAAAGAGGTTGGAAAAATAGAGACGCACCCAAAATTTGAGGGCAGGCAAATGATAATGATAATTCAGCCCGTTTAGTAAAGATAATATCGTCTTGTAAAGAATATTTAATCTATATATAAGGCCTCATTATTTATGCCCAAATTAAAAACTAAAAGTTCAGCAAAAAAAAGATTTAGATTTACCGCCTCTGGAAAAATAAAAAGACCGCAGGCTGGCAAAAGGCATGGAATGATAAAAAGAAGCAACGCGCAAATCAGAAGACTTAGAGGCACTACGATAATGTCTGATGCAGACACAAAAATTGTAAAATCGTACATGCCTTACAATAGGTAAAAAAAAAATGGCTAGAACAAAACGTGGTGTAGTTAGTAGAGCAAAACATAATAAGGTTTTAAAAAGAGTTAAAGGTCAATACGGTAGAAGAAAAAATACTATTCGTGTGGCACGTCAAGCTATGGAAAAAGCCATGCAGTATGCCTACAGAGATAGAAAAACAAATAAAAGAGAATTTCGATCGTTATGG
>MDTF01009549.1_pt1 | contig 27319 bp, 21 predicted proteins | sample 811191 | NCBI WGS metagenome assembly MDTF01 (sample SAMN05326649, study PRJNA326480) | marine metagenome | isolation source: seawater | place: Southern Ocean | collected 2011
AACCGATCTAATGGTTAGACCTGGTATAATAAATTTAGATTTTGCTGATGTTGAAACAGTAATGGCTTCAATGGGTAAAGCTATGATGGGCACAGGAGAAGCTGAAGGAGACGGAAGAGCAATGAAAGCTACAGAAATGGCAATTAGCAATCCTTTAATTGACGATTATACTCTAAAGGGTGCTAAAGGATTATTAGTTAATATTACTGGAGGCGAAGATCTTAAACTTTTTGAGGTTGATGAAGTTGTTAATAAAATAAGAGCAGAGGTAGATGCTGAAGCAGAGGTAATTATTGGCGCAATACAAGACTCTTCCCTTGATGGAAAATTAAGAGTATCAATCGTTGCAACAGCATTAGATGGACAGCAGCCTGAAAGAAAGTCTGTAATTAATATGGTTCATAGAATCCAGAATAGAAATCCTGGTTATTCAGACTTCAACACTGCAGGTCCAGCTCAATCATTTAATTTTTCACCAACTGCGTCTAACCCGATCTCAGATGGGGCAAATGCATTAAAGTTAGAAAATGAAATTATTGTGGACTCGATTACATCTTCATCTGCAATAACAAGCAACCAGGAAGTTGAGAATATTGTTGAAAATAATCAACCAGTCGATTCTGAACAATCATTTTCAGAGGAAATTTTAGGTATTATAAGTGAAAATGAGGAAAGCAAACTACCAGAAGTAGAGCAGGCCTCTAATGGTTTAGAAAATTTTGCTGTGGAAGAAAACTCTGCACCAGATTTATTTAGTTCTGATAATGAGAATATAGAGTCCCAAGATTTATTGTCAGAAGAAAGCAAGGAAGATAATTCTGAATATGATGATTTAGAAATTCCAGCATTTTTAAGAAGACAAAAAAATTAATGGTCTTCAAAAAAAAAAATGATAGCCACCATAATACCGGATATACAGAAACATTATCCAGTATTGCTAGATGAATTAATTAGCATTATTACCCCTCAATATGGTGGCACATTTATAGACTGCACATTTGGTCAAGGTGGATATACAAGAAAAATTCTCGATTATTCAGACACAAAAGTTATAGGCTTAGATAGAGATATTGATAGCTCAAAGAAAGCTGAAGAGTTTCAAAAAAAATTTGAAGGTAGATTTTTATTTAAAAATATTAAATTTAGCCAACTTAATAATATAAAAATCAAAAATGAAAGTATTAAAGGGGTAATTTTTGATTTGGGATACTCTTATACACAAATAAAAGATCCTAAAAAAGGTCTTTCGTTTGAAACCATTGGTGAACTCAATATGAAAATGGGAATTAATGATTTTTCTGCAAAAGAAGCCATTAATATTTTAGATGAAAAAGAACTTGCTCAAATATTTAAATATTTTGGAGATGAAAAAGATAGTAAAAGAATAGCACACAATATCACAGAGGACAGATTAAACAGAGAAATAACAACACAAGAATTGGTTAGAATTATAGAATCTTCAAAAAGAAAAAAAAAGTATAAAACACACAGTGCAACAAAAGTTTTTCAAGCATTAAGGATATTTGTTAATAAAGAAATAAGTGAATTAATTTATGGACTTATTAATGCAGCAAAAGTAGTTAAAAAAGATGGAATTATAGCCGTTGTTACATTTAATTCTCTTGAAGATAAAATAGTAAAATACTTTTTTAAAAGTTTATCAGAAAATAAAAGCATATCTCGATATATGCCAAAAAATGAAGAAAAAATTACTTTATTTAGATCTATTAATAAAAAACCAATTACACCATCAGATAAAGAAATCCAAAAAAACCCACCATCAAGGTCTGCCAAATTAAGATATATTATAAAAAAAGAAGATTTCTATGACTTTGAAACAGATATTTTAGATAAGTTTAAACATTTGATTGAAATTGAAAACCTTTCAAACAAATTATGAAAAAAATGACACTATTAATCATCTTCATATTGATACTGGCCATATCGCTGGTTAAAAATTCTACTAAAGAAATTGAAGACACAATGTTTGTTCTAAATGAAAATATTAGATCGTTAAAATTAAAATTTGGTGATGCGAAGTTAGAATATGACTTTTTAAGTTCACCAGAAAAATTAATTCAATTTCAATCTCAATATTTTGAAAAAGATTTAATAAAAATTGACATTATGCAAGTTAAGGAAATAGTCAAAGAAGACGACACTATATATGTGCGTGATTTTATAAAAAAGACTAGAGATGGACGATAAAAAATCCCAAATTTTTTTGGAAGAATATAAAAATGAATTTTCATATAAAAAAAGTAAAACAAATCTAAATATTCAATTTAATAGAATCGCTTTTATTTTCTTTGTGTTTTTGATGGTTTCAATCATCTTTTCAATTCAACTCCTTCATCTAGGTGCATCAAAAAAAGTGGTAAGCAGCATAAAGCCACAAATAAATAAGAAGAACTATAGAGCGGATATAATTGACAAAAATGGAAGATATTTAGCTAAAACGGTTAGTTCAATAGATATTGGAATTAATCCAAATGAGGTTATAGATAAAAAAAGATTATTAATTAATCTTCAATTAATATTCCCAAATAAAAACTATTCTAAGATAAAAAAAAAACTTGAGAATAAAAAATTTTTTTATTTAGAAAAAAAAATTTCGATAGAAAATTATGAAAAAATTATGTTACTTGGGGATAAATCAATCAAATCTGAAGAGAAATTAACCAGAATATACCCGCAGAGAAATCTATTTAGCCATATTATTGGTCAAATAGATGATAATAATAATGGTATATCTGGCATTGAAAAATCTTTTGATAAAGAGTTAAAGGTTATAACTGAGCCTCTTAATTTAACAGTTGATACAGATATACAATTTTTAATCAGAGAAGAATTAGTAAAGTTTCAATCTATATTTAAAAGCAAAGGGAGTGCTGTAATTTTGATGAATGTTAATAACGGTGAAATTATTTCAATGATTTCCTACCCAGACTTTGATTTGAATAAAAGAGAAAAATTGAATGACTTAAATCTAATAAATAGAGCAACAAAAGGTGTATATGAATTAGGCTCAGTATTTAAAACTTTCACAATCGCAGCAGGGCTAGATGAAGATTTAATAGAAACAGATACAGAGTTTTTAAATTTAGAAAAAAAATTAAAATGTGGGAAGAGCACTATTGCAGAATATGATAATAAGATATCACCCAATCTCACTGTTGAGCAAATTCTAATTAGATCAGGTAATGTGGGATCTGTAAGAATTGGACAAATATTAGGAATAGATAAATTAAGATCATTTTTATATAAGATAGATATTTTAGATAAAATTGATTTTGATATTGATGAAGTAGGTAAACCAATTCCGTTTCGATGGGGTAAGTGTAAGTTAGCAACAGTTTCATTTGGACATGGGATAACAACAACACCTCTTCAGTTAGCCAAAGGTTATGCGATCATAACAAATGGTGGTTTTGATATTAAACCTAGTTTAATTAGAAAAGATTTAGTTAAGAATGAAATTAAAAAGAGAATTATTAAAAAAGGAATATCAAAAAAAATAAATTTAATACTTAGAAAAATTGTAACAACAAAAGAGGGTACGGCAGGACTAGCAAATATAAAAGGGTATGAGGTAGGTGGCAAAACTGGAACTGCTCAAAAAACAATATCAGGCAGATATTCAAGAGCCAAGATTAATACTTTTGCTGCTGTATTCCCAATCTCTAGGCCCAAATATGTAATGATAGTGCTATTAGATGAGCCAAAAATATCAGCAGATTATATTTATGAATATAAAAATAAAAAAGGTTCATATAAAGGAACACCATTTAATACGGCTGGTTGGACATCTGTTGAAGTTGCTGGCAAAATTATAGAAAAAATTGGGCCTATTTTAGCCACAAAATATATGGAAAATTAACAGACAGATGATCATTGGTAATTTTCTCAAGCAGGTAAAACCAAAATATAAAAACCAAAAGTTTTCAGGACTTTGCTTTGATAGCTCTAAATGTAGAGAAGGAAATATTTTTTTTGCAATTAAGGGTCTAAAAATAGATGGCAACAAATTTATTAATCATGCAATTCAAAAAGGTGCAAAAATAATAATTTCATCTCAAAAGTATGAGGGGTTAAAAAAAAATATTCTATATGTCAAGTCTTCAAATGTAAGAAAATTACTATCAGAAATGGCTTACGCAATTTATAAAGATAAACCAAAAAATATGATTGCTATAACTGGAACAAATGGAAAGTCGTCAATTGCAGATTTCTATTTTCAAATATTAACACTAACAAAAAGAAAGGTAGCCTCAATTGGAACGCTAGGGATTAAAAAAAAAGGTAGGATTAAAAGTGTCTCAAATACAACGTTAGACCCAATTAAATTGAGTAAAGTTTTAAACCAACTCAAAAAAGAAAATATTAATGATGTTATATTGGAGGCTTCCAGCCATGGGCTTAAACAAAATAGATTGGATGGTTTAAAATTTAAAACAGGTATATTTACTAATTTATCACATGATCATCTAGATTATCATAAAACTTTTAATGATTATTTAAATTCAAAACTATATTTGTTTAAAAAATTAATTGAAAAAAATGGAAGTATAATTACCGATTCAAAAATTAAGCAATTTAAAAAGATTAAAAATATAGCCATTAAAAAAAAATTGAATATTCTAACAATTTCAAATAATAAAAATGGTGTAGAAGTAATTTCTCACAAATATTACGACGATAAACAAATAATTGAAGTTAGATATGATAAAAAAATCTACAAATTTCATACATCACTAATAGGAAAAATTCAGATTAAAAATATTTTGATGTCTGTATTGGCAGCAAATAACAGCAACTTAAATTTTAATAAAATAGTTAATGTAATTAGTAGGGTAAAACCTGTAAATGGAAGATTACAACACATAGGAATCATAAAAAATAATTCAAAAGTTATACTGGATTATGCGCATACACCAGATGCACTTAAAGTCTGCTTGTTAAATTTAAGGGATCAATTTAAGAATAGAAAAATCTCAATAGTTTTTGGTTGTGGGGGAAATAGAGATAAATCTAAGAGAGCTATCATGGGTAAAATTTCCAATCAGTATTGTGATAGAATTTATTTAACTGATGATAATCCAAGAAGTGAAAAACCAGAAAACATAAGACAATCTATAAAAAAATATATTAATAAGTCAAAAATTTACGAAATTTCAGATAGAGCTAAAGCAATTGAAAAAGCAATATTTGATTTAAAAACAGGAGATATATTAGTTGTAGCAGGAAAAGGACACGAAAATACCCAGGATTTTGGTAAAATTAAAAAACTATTCTCTGATCAAAAGGAAATATTAAGAAACATTAAAATTAAAAATAAAAATCTCTCTACAAACCTTAAATTAAATATTTTAAAAGAATTGAGTAATTCCAATAATAATTTTAAAAAATTAAAATTCAAGAATGCATCAATTAACTCTAAAGAAATCAATAAAGATGATATTTTTTTCGCAATTAATGGAAAAAATAAAGATGGAAATCTATTTATTAAAGAAGCTTTTAAAAATGGTGCTTCCCTTGTAATAACTGATAAATTAAAAGATGATAAAAAGTTAATAAGGGTAAAAGATACTCTAAAATTTTTAACAGAGGCATCTTCAATTTTAAGAGAAAATAGTAAAAGTAAAATTATAGTCATTACTGGTAGTAGTGGAAAAACCTCACTAAAAGAATTAATAGGGAAAACTTTAAGTAGCATTAGTAATACTACCTACTCCCCAAAGTCTTTTAACAATAAGTTTGGTGTCCCATTGAGTTTATTTAATTTGAGAAAAAAAGATGATTTTGGTATTTTTGAAGTAGCTATGGATAGAAAAGGAGAAATTAATTTCTTATCTAAAATCATAAAACCAGATGTAGGTATTATTACCAATATTTCTTTTGCACATGTTAAAAATTTTAAGAATATCAAGGGAATAGCTTTGGCAAAGTCTGAAATTATTCAAAACATAAAAGAAGATGGTTATCTTATTTTAAATGCTGATGATTATTTTTATAATTTTCTTAAAAAAATAGGCATAAAAAGAAAATTAAATATTCTTTCATTTAGTATAAAAAATAAAAATTCTAACGTCTATTTAGATTCAATTAAAAAAGAGAAATCTAAGTATAAAATCTTTGTAAACATTAATAATTTTAGTCGGTATTTTTATCTTAGTACACCATATGAAAATGACATAAAAAATTTATTAGCAGCCATTACAGTTATAGCAATATTTAAAGATATAAAGAATTTAGATAGTAATATTTTTTATAAACATCAAATACCAGATGGACGTGGTGATTTTTCACAAATTAGATTATTTAAAAAAAAATTTTATTTAATAGATCAAAGTTATAACTCAAATCCTCTTTCAATGAGCGCAGCATTAAAAAGTTTTGATATGATTAAAGTTAATGCTTCCAAAAAACATTTAATTCTTGGAGATATGCTGGAATTGGGCAAATACTCCAAAAAACTACATTCGGAAATCATAAAGAATATTAATAAAACATCTATTAAAAATGTTAATGTTGTTGGAAAACATATGAGTGATTCATTTCAAAGATTACATGAGAATAAAAAAGGTTTAATATTAAAAAATATTTCTGAAATAAATAGTTTGATTAAAAATACAATAAATAATAATGATTATTTAATGATTAAAGGCTCAAACTCTACTGGGCTTAATAAGCTAACAATGGATATAAAAAAAGGAAAAATGAATGCTTTATAATCTTATTCTAGGATTAATAGATCAATACAGTTTTCTTAATGTATTTAAATACCTCACCTTTAGAACGGGATTATCAATGTTTACATCTATGGTGGTAGTTTTGCTCATAGGTACACCATTTATTAAATTTTTTTCAGCTAGGCAAATTCTGAATCCAATCCGTGAAGATGGACCGTCAGATCACATCATAAAAAAGATAGGAACCCCAACTATGGGTGGAGTATTAATACTTTTAGGATTATTTTCAGGAATTCTTTTATGGGGAAATCTATCTAGCCACTATATTTGGTTCTTACTTTTTATAGTCACATGTTTTGGTTTATTGGGTGCCTATGACGATTATAAAAAGATTAAATTCAAAAATTCATCTGGTATCTCATTTAAGTTTAAAATGATTGCTCAAATCTTAATAGCTCTAGTTGGCATACTTATGTTAACTCACTTTTCGCAACATGAAGAATTAACCAATTTGTACTTTCCATTTTTTAAAAATTTAATCATAAATCTGGGGTGGTTCTTTGTACCATTTTCAATATTTATAATTGTAGGATCTTCAAATGCAGTGAATTTAACAGATGGACTTGATGGCTTGGCCACTGTACCAGTGATATTAGTAGCAGCATGTTTTGCCTTCATTAGTTATGTTACAGGAAATATTGTTTTTTCAGAGTATTTAAGAATACCTTATATCGAGGGAATGGGTGAGGCATCTGTTTTTTGTGGAGCAATCATTGGGTCATGTTTGGGATTTTTGTGGTTTAATGCACCACCAGCAAAAATATTTATGGGTGATACAGGATCTCTAGCATTAGGAGGATCTCTTGGTGCGGTGGGAATAATAACAAAACATGAAATTGTACTAGCTATAACAGGTGGATTATTTGTATTAGAGGCAGTCTCAGTCATTGTTCAAGTTATATCATTTAGATTAACAGGAAAAAGAGTCTTTAGAATGGCGCCCATTCATCATCATTTTGAAAAAAAAGGTTGGGCAGAATCAACCATAGTTATTAGATTTTGGATAATTTCAATAATTCTTGCAATGATTGGATTGGCAACATTAAAACTTAGATAATGTTAAATAATCAAAATATTTTTTATAGAAAAAAAATTTTAGTTTATGGATTAGGAAAAAGTGGTTTATCAACATTCAAATTTTTAAAAAAAGAAAATGAAATCTATTTATTTGATGATAAAAAAGAAATAAATAAGAATAAAGAAATAAAAAAAAATTTAATTAATCATAAAAAATTACTAAAAAATAATTTTGATTTTATAATAATTAGCCCAGGAATAGATATTAATAAATGTAGTCTGAGAAAATTTTTAAAAGAAAATTTTCAAAAAGTTTATACAGACTTAGATATCTTTTTTAGCTCATATGCTAAAAACAAGAAAATAACTATTACAGGTACAAATGGTAAATCAACAACAGCTAGAATATTATATGAAGTTTTAAGAGATCAAAATTTTGATGTACGAATAGTTGGAAACATAGGAAATCCTATTTTATTAGAAAAAAATATAACAAATAAAACTATTTTTGTAATTGAGGCATCATCTTATCAATTGGAATATAGCAAGTTATTTAGATCTAATATTTCAGTTATATTAAATATTTCACCAGATCATTTAGAAAGACACAAGACTTTAAAAAATTACATTAATGCGAAATTTAAGTTAGTAAAAAATCAAACAAAAAAAGATTATGCAATATTGAATACAAATAACTTTTATATTAAAAAAGAAATTAAATTCCAAAAAATTTTACCCAAACTAATTAAAGTTGAAAAACATATAGATATTAAAACTCTAAAAAAAATAAATAACCCATATTTTGAGACTGATAGTAATAGTGAAAACTTATCTTTCATTTTTTGTATTGTTAAATTATTTAAGATCAAAGAAAATTTGTTGTTCCAGACGCTTAAAAGATTTAAAGGCTTAAAGTATAGACAGCAAATAATTTATCAAACTAAAGATTTAACAATTATTAATGATTCTAAGGCTACAAGCTTCTCTTCTTCAGAAGGTTTATTAAAATCATTACCTAATGCAAAATGGATAGTAGGTGGACAGTTTAAAAAAGGAGATAAATTTTTATTATCAAAAAATTATTGTAAAAATATAAAAGCCTACATTTTTGGGAATAACAAAAAACTTTTTATTAATGAATTAAAAAACAAAATGGAGATTGTTTCTTTTTACAATTTAAATTTATTAATCAAAAAAATTATTCAAGATATTAAACTTGATAAATTACAAGGCCACCAAATTATTATTTTTAGTCCTGCTGGTGCTTCCTTTGATAGTTTTAAAAATTTTGAAGAGCGTGGTGAATATTTTAATAATATTATTAAAAAGAATATAGATGTTAAGTGGTAATTTAATTTATAAATTGTATTATGCCTGGTGGAAAAATATTGATAAAAAAATTTTCCTACTAATATTATTTCTATTTAGTCTAGGATTATTTTTTTCATTAGTATCTACTTCTTTAATAGCGTCTGATAAACTAGACACTAATAATTATTTTTTCTTTTTTAAGCATCTGGTTTATATTTGCATCGGTCTAATTGTTTTAATTTTTTTTTCCTCGTTAGATCAAAAAAGTCTCTTTAAGCTTTCAATATATTTATTCTTTATCTCTTTATTTTTATTATTTTTAGTTCCGATTTTAGGCATTGAAGTTAAAGGATCCAAAAGATGGCTAGATTTTTTTTTTCTACCTAGATTTCAACCAATTGAAGTTGTCAAACCATTCACTATAATTTTTATTGCTTTAATTTTAAGTAGCGAAAATAATTGGAATATTTATTTTAAATATTTTTTAAGTTTTCTTTCAATTCTACCGATATCTTTTTTATTAATAATACAACCAGATCTTGGTCAAACATTACTTATTTTTTCATCTTGGTTTATCTTGGTTTTTATTTCAGGTTTAAGCCTTCTGTTAATACTAAGTTTTTCCAGTATCACATTATTATCACTAATTTATATGGTATTTTATATACCTAAATTTGAATATATAAGAAGTAGAATTTTGTCATTTTTTAACCCCAACAGTGGAACTCATAACTTTCAATCCCAAAAAGCAATAGATGCAATTAGTAGTGGAGGTTTTTTTGGAAAGGGCATTGGTGAAGGCACCTTGAAAAACAGAGTCCCTGAGGCTCATACCGATTATATAGTCTCAGTAATTTCTGAAGAATTTGGAGTAGTCATGATTATATTGTTATTACTTTTATTTCTATTTTTTATCTACACTGTATTTAAAAAAATATATCTTGAAACAAATGAAAAAATTAAATTAATACTTGTTGGCTCAATAACCTTAATTATCTTGCAGGCACTAATTCATTTAGGTGTAAATATTAGATTATTTCCTACAACAGGCATGACTCTACCATTTTTGAGTTATGGAGGTTCATCAATTATAGGTGTCTCTATTTTATCTGGTATAATCTTAAATTTAACAAAAAGGAAGGTTGGCTAAATGAAAAAAAGAATTTTAATTAGCACAGGTGGTTCAGGTGGCCATGTTGTTCCTGGTACTATATTTTATGAACATTTAAAAGATGAATTCGATATTTATATGACATCTGATTATAGAGGAGTTAAATTTTTAAAAAAAGATAAATATAGTATAGAAATTTTAAATGTTACTAAAATATCAAAAAATATTTTTTTTGCCTTTTTTCAATTTTTTTTAATTCTTAATTCAGTATTAAAAGCTTTATTTTTATTGAAAAAAAATAAGATTGAAATACTTATATCAACTGGTGGTTATATGTCTTTACCGCTATGTTTGGCTTCTAAGTTTTTAAATATAAAGTTATTTTTATTTGAACCAAATATGGTTTTAGGTAGATCAAATAAATTCTTTATTAGCAACTGTAAGAAAATATTTTGTTATTCAAATAAAATTAAAAATTTTCCAAGTAAATTGAAAAATAAGATTTCTGTAATTCCAACATTATTAAGAAAAGAATTTTATGATATTAATGAAACTGAAAGCATCAATAAAGATGTTAAATTACTGATAATAGGTGGAAGTCAAGGTGCAAAGTTATTTGATACAGAAATTCAAAATTCAATAATTAACTTATCAAAAAGATATAAATTAAAAGTTTATCAACAATCAAGTCAAAATAATTATCAAAGTTTAAAAAGATTATATCAAACAAATGAGATCGATAATGAATTATTTGATTTTGATGAAGATATTTCAATTTTTATGAAAAAATCTAATATATGCCTAACAAGAGCTGGTGCGTCTACATTAGCAGAGTTAGTTTTTTTGAATATACCTCATCTAGCAATACCATTACCCACTGCAAAAGATAATCATCAGTTTGAAAATGCATTTTTTTACAACAAACAAGGATGTAATTGGATTTTGAATCAAAGCGAAATTAAAGGTGATATTCTCACCAATAAATTGATTAATATTATTGATAATAAAGAAGAACAATTGATTAAAAAAAAAAATATGAAAAATTTTATATATCAAAACACGTGGATTAATATAAATCTTGAAATTATATCTACTATTAATGAAAATTGAATTAGCAAAAACTGAAATCATACACTTTGTTGGAATAGGTGGTATCGGCATGAGTGGTTTATCATTAATCATGAGGGGAATGGGCTTTAAGATTCAAGGAAGTGATATTGCAAATAATAAGAACATTGAACGATTAAAAGAAAATAAAATTAAAATTTCAATCAAACATTCAGAAAAAAATGTTAAAAATGCTACTATTTTAGTTGTTTCATCAGCTATTAAAAAAAATAACCCAGAATTAATTGAAGCAAGAAAAAAACAATTACCAATTTATAAGAGAGGTGAAATGTTGGCCCATATAGTATCTTTAACAAAAAATATAGTTGTAACTGGTTCTCATGGCAAAACTACTACAACTTCATTGTTGGCTGCAATATTTTCTAAAACAAATTTAGATCCTACCATTATAAATGGTGGAGTACTTAACTCTTTAAATAATTCTGCAAAACTTGGAAAAAGTGATTGGTGTATATTAGAAGCAGATGAATCTGATGGAAGCTTCATACATGTTCCATCTACATATTCTATTGTTACAAATATCGATAGAGAACATATGGATTATTATAAATCACTCAATGACCTTAAAAATCTGTTTATAAGCTTTATTAATAAAGTCCCGTCTTTTGGAAAGTCATTTATTTGTATTGATGATAAAAATAATTTTGAGATACTTAAGAAAATTAAAATTAAAAATTATTATACATATGGAACTAATATAAAATCTCAATTTAACATCAGAAATATAAAACAAGAAAAACAATTTTCAGAATTTGATTTATCGATTAAATTACCTGGGAAAAAAAATATAAATATTAGTCAAGTCAGGATTCCACTTCTTGGACTTCATAATATTAGAAATGCAACTGCAGCAGCTGCAGTAGCTATAACGATTGGCATATCTAAAAAAATTATTAAAAAAGGTTTAAAAGAATTCAAGGGGGTTCAAAGAAGATTTAATAAGATATTCACATATAGGGAAACAAATTTTTATGATGATTATGCACACCACCCAACTGAAATTAACGAAGTTTTAAATGGAATAAGAACAGTTTATAAAAAAAATGAGATAATTTGTGTATTTCAGCCACATAGAATATCCAGATTAAAAGATCTTAAAAATGAATTTAGTTTATCATTTAGAAAAGCTGACACTGTAATTTTATGTCCAATTTATACTGCTGGAGAAAAAATGAAATTAGGTTTTGATTATAACGACTTTGCTAGAGAAATAATCAAGAAATCAAAAGTTAAATTGTTTTTAATTAACGATCAGTATCAATTAGCTAAATTTATAAAAAATAATATATATGGAAAAAAGATTGTTATTGGAATGGGTGCTGGCACTATCTCTAATTGGATGAAGGAACTACCAAAATTAATATAATGTTAATTAATGAAATAAAAAAATTTGCCAATGAAATCAATAGTAAAATTTATTTTGACTATGATTTAAAAAAAAGCAATTGGTTTAACATTGGAGGAAAAACTAAGGTTTATTTTAAGCCAGAGTCACTATTGGATCTAGTTACTTTTTTGAAAAAATTTGGATCACATGAAAAAATTTATATTCTTGGCGCTGGATCAAATACTTTAATAAGTGACAAAACGTTTGATGGTGTAGTCATTAAATTAGGCAAAAATTTTTCAAATATTTCATTATTACCAAACGGAATTATAGTAGCTGGTAGTGCATGTCCTGATAAAAAATTATCTGATTTTGCTACAGAAAACCAGGTAGGTGGACTTGAGTTTTTGGCCTGTATACCAGGGACTGTAGGTGGTGGTTTAAAAATGAACGCTGGTTGTTTCAATAAAGAATTTAAAGACATACTTATCTCTATTCAGGCAATTGACCGACTAGGAAAAGTTATAACAATCCAAGCTAATAAAGTTATGTTTGAATATAGAAATAATGATCTACCGAACGATTTAATTTTCTTAAGCGCCTCATTTAAAGGGGAAAAAAAAGATAAAATAAAAATCCAAAAAGAAGTTATTGAATTAAAAAAAAGAAAGGACAGCTCTCAACCAACTAAAATTAAAACAAGTGGAAGCACATTTAAAAATCCCATAAACCAAACAGAAAAAAAAGTTTGGGAACTCATTAAGGAATCAGTTTCATTGGGGTTAACCTTTGGAGATGCGGGTATTTCTGAAAAACATTGTAATTTTTTTGTAAATAAAAATGATGCAACATTTAATGATATGAATAAATTGATAGAATTTGTAAAAGAAAGTGTAGAAAAAAAAACGGGTATTAAATTGGAAAAAGAAATTAAGATATTAGAATAATAATGAAAAAAAAAATTTTAGTTTTATGTGGGGGTATTTCAAAAGAACGTTTAATAAGTTTAGAAACTGGAAAACAAGTAGCTAAAGAATTAAAAAAAAATAATTATAAGGTTTTAATTTGTGAGCCAGATAGTAGCTTATTAAAAAAAATAAAATCATTTGGACCAGATATAATATTTAATGCATTACATGGACAGTTTGGTGAAGATGGCTATATACAAACCATATTAGAAACCTACAAAATCCCATACACTCACTCTGGTGTTATTGCCTCATCAATTGCGATGGATAAAGAAATTTCAAAGAAAATTTTTACTAAAAATAGAATCTTAACACCCAAGTATATTAAATTTAATTATAAAAAAAACAAAGTCAGTATAATTAAACAAATAGAGAAAAAATTAAATTTTCCTGTTGTTATCAAACCTATCAATGAAGGTTCGAGTGTTGATGTTTATATTTGCAGCAAAAAAGATATTATAAAAAAATTAAATAAATTGAGTATGTATAATCAAGTTTTAATAGAGGAATTTATTCCAGGCAGGGAAGTTCAAGTTGCAATAATGGGAAATAAAAAACTTGGTGTCATAGAGCTTAAACCAAAAAGAAAATTTTATGATTATGAAGCAAAATATAACTTAAAAGCAAAAACAGAACATATAATGCCTGCTAATTTGAAAAAAAAAGATCTAAAAGAAATTATGAATATTACATTAAAAGCTCATAAAGTTATTGGTTGTAGGGGTGTTACTAGATCTGATTTTAAATTTCATAAAGGAAAATTTTATTTGTTAGAAATTAATACACAACCTGGTATGACAAAACTTTCACTAGTACCAGAGATAGCAAGCTATGCTGGTATAAGTTTTATAAAATTAATTGAATGGATTTTAGAAGATGCATCAATCAAGAGATAAAAAAAACAAAATAATAATATATTTAATATTTTTATTTATACTAAGCACAACAAGTGGAAATTTTAAAAAAAAACAAACAAATTATTCATTAAAAATTAATGAATTTAACGTTGAGGGACTATCCTTTGATCAAAACTTAAAGATTCAAAATGAACTGGATAGTATTTTTTATCAAAATATATTAGTCCTTAAAAAAGATAAAATTTATAAAATTTTTAATAAATATAGTATCATTGAAGAATATAGTGTTAAAAAGATTTATCCTTCCAAATTGGATGTAAAAATTAAACCGACTAAACTTATTGCAAAAGTTTTTAATAATAGTCAATTAATATTGGGTGCAAACGGTAAACTTATCTCAAATAAACAAGACGAGAAAATACCCTCTCATATATATGGAAAATTTAATTCAAAAAATTTTTTGGAACTTAAAGAAAATGTTGAGGTTTCAAAATTTAATTTTGTTGAATTCAAGACTATGTATTTCTTTCCATCTAATAGGTGGGACATCTTAACGGTTAATAATATTTTAATTAAGTTGCCACAAAAAAATATGCTCCACTCTCTTAACTTAGCTCATAAGATAATAGCTAATGAACAATTTGCAGGTAAAAATGTTATTGATTTAAGAGTAAAAAATCATTTAATTGTAAAATAATGAGTACAAATAATTATCAAGTTTACTTTGATTGTGGTTTTTCCAAATTAAGAGCAGGTGCGTTTAGTAAACTTAGTTCAAAAGAAGCTTTTTACACTCAAAGTAAATTTCTCTTTGATCATACAGATCTAAATCAAGAAATTCAAAAAATTATTACTTTTTTGGAAAAAGAGACTAATGAATATATCGACGATATAAATTTAATGATTGATAGTCCTAAGGCTTTATCTATTAGTCTTTCAGTATTCAAAAAGATAGATGGTCCAAAATTAAAACAAGACGATGTTCAGTTTTTAATTCAAGAAGCAAAACAACAAATATTGAAATATTATAATAATCAAAAAATTATTCATATTATAATTAATAATTATAAGATTGATGATGCTGAGTATGATTATTTACCAGAAGATATAAAGTGTGATTTTATATCATTAAATATTTTGTTTATTTGTTTACCTCAAGAAGTAATAGAATATTATAAGAGTTTTTTTCATAAATTTCATATTTCAATTAAGCAAATTGCTTGCTCCAGCTATGCAAAAGCCATCAACTACAAAAATAATTTTCTTTCACACAATGAAGTTTCGTTCATCGATTGTGGTTTTAATAAAACATCAATAACCACTTATGCTAACAATAAGATAATTTCTTTAAATATTCTACCAATTGGTGGAAATCATATCACAAAAGATATTTCTAAAATTTTGAAAATTGATCTAGAGCAAGCTGAAAATTTAAAACTTAATTTTGGTAAAGATAAATTATTCTTAAATGATAAGAACTTTCCCCCAGAATTATTACAAAATGTAATTTTTGCAAGAATTGAAGAAATATTAGAAATGTGTGTTAAATCTATTGAATTAAATTTAACTAAAATTGACCAGTACAAAATGATTTTAATGGGTGAAGGATCAAAAATATTGGATAATGAATATAAGGATAAAATCTCTTTTGCAAATGATATTGATTTTTTAGATGAAACTATGGAGGATATTTGCCAGTCTGGGTTTAAGTTGGGAATGGGAGTGAACAAACAGGAAGTTAAGATTGTACCTAAAAAACAAATAAAACAAGGTTTTTTTGAGAAACTTTTTCATTTTTATAAGTAAGGTAGTATTTTCCTGTAATATTTTTTGTTTTTCATAAATTAACTCAAGAATTTATAAGAACTCAATGTCAGTTTTAAATCAAAAAACAATTAAAGAAAATATTATTCTCAAAGGTTTTGGTTTACATAGTGGCCTGGAGGTCAATTTGGTGATTAAACCAGCTGAACCAAATACTGGGATAATTTTTAAAAGAACAGACCTTTCAAATAATAATATTATAATTCCAAATATTTTTAATGTTAGTAGTGCAATTTTTTGTACAACTATATCAAATGAAAATGGAGTCAGTGTGTCAACGGTAGAACATTTATTGGGAGCTTTATATGGAATAGGTATTGATAACGCGCTGATTGAAATTGATAACCAAGAAGTTCCAATTTTAGATGGTTCAGCAAAGTTATTTGTTGAAGCAATAAATAAAATAGGAATTAAAAGTAGCAACTTACCTATCAAAATAATAAAGATTGAAAAGAAGATCGAGTTTAATGATGGAAAAAAAACAATCTCTATTGAGCCTAGTAAAATTAGCTTAGATATAGATTTTGAACTAAAATATGAAAATAGCCTTATAGGAACCCAACGAAATTCAATTAAGGTATTTGAATCAGACTTAACAGATATTTACAACTCCAGAACATTTTGTCTTTTTGAGGATGTAGAAAAATTAAAAAAAATGGGATTGGCTAAAGGCGGGAGCCTAGAAAATGCAATTGTTGTTAAAGATAATGAAATTCTTAACAAAGAAGATCTTAGAAATGAAAAGGAATTTGTAAACCATAAAATTTTAGATTGTATGGGAGATTTATCCCTTGCTGGGTTTAAGATCATTGGAAAAGTTATTTGCTCTCAAGGAGGACACAAACTTACAAACCAATTACTTAGAAAAGTTTTTGTAAGTAAAGAAAATTTCTCTTTGATAGAAATCAAAGAAAAAAACATTCCTCATGCCTTTATAAACAGGGCTCATTTAAAGTCTATCGCATAATCTTTTTTGCTATATAAATAATACTAAAAAAAAATGAAATTTTTATCCAAACTAACGTTAATATTATTAATTATAGTATTAAATTCGTGTTCAAAGGATAAAAAAGAAAATTCTTTAATCAAAGAAATAAATCAAAAAGATGAAATGATATCAGCTTACAAAGAGGGTGTCGAAAGCCTTAATGAGGGAGATGCCTTTTTTGCTGCAAAGAAATTTTTAGAAGCTGAACTTTTGTATCCACAAGATGCTTGGGCACCAAAGTCATCTTTAATGGCAGCATACTCTTACTATTCTCAAGATTATTATTCTGAATCAATATTTGTTTTAGAAAATTTTATTAACACATATCCTAAAGACAATAGGATTGATTATGTGCATTATTTATTGGGGATGTGTTACTATCAAACTATAGAAGATGAAAAAAATGATCTTCAACCGTTATTGCTTGCAAAAAAAAATTTTAATTTACTACTTGAAAAATACCCAAAAACAGACTTTGCATTAGATGCAAAATTTAAGATTGGTTTAATAGATGATGTTCTGGCTTCAAAAGAAATGTATTTAGGAAGGTACTATATTAAAAAAGAAAAGTGGATACCTGCAATAAATAGATTTAAAAACATATTAAATAATTATGACACTACTGTATACACTGAAGAGGCAATACATAGGTTAGTAGAAATCCATTACAAGATAGGACTTGAAACGGAGTCCAGAAAGTATGCTAGTCTTCTAAGTTATAACTATCTTTCAAGTGAATGGTATGAAAAATCTTATAAAATATTTAATAAAAAATATAAGACTAGAAAATTAAAAAAAGAAAAAGAAAAAAATAGTTTAATAAAAAGATTCAAAAAATTATTTTGAATGAAATGAACAAAGAGCTAATTAATAAAGACTATTTAAAAAAGATAAAATTATTATTAAAACTTAATAAGAACTATTACGACAAAGACAAACCATTAGTAGCGGATCAAGAATTTGATGTATTAAAAAAAAATATAATAGATTTAGAAAAAAAATATAATTTTTTAAAAAATAAACATTCTCCAACTAAATCTGTAGGATTCAAACCTTCAAAAAATTTTCTTAAAGTGAAACATAAAGTCCCGATGTTATCATTGGGTAACGCCTTTAATGAAGAAGACTTAAAAAATTTTGAAAAAAAAATTATAAATTTTTTAAGTTTGAAAAGTACAAATATAATTGAGTATAGTGCTGAACCAAAGATTGATGGAATTTCAGCTTCTTTAACATATGTTAATGGAAAGTTTTTAAAAGGTCTTTCAAGAGGAGATGGATCAGAAGGAGAGGATATTACTCAAAATTTGAAAACAATTAAAGATATACCAGATATAATAAGCAAAAAAAATTTTCCAGAAGAAATTGATATAAGAGGTGAGGTTTTTATTGAAAATAGTGATTTTAAAAAAATAAGTGAAAATTTTGCAAATCCTAGAAATGCTGCCTCTGGATCATTAAGACAGAAAAATTCAGTGGTCACAAGTAAAATTCCACTTAGGTTTATTGCCTATACTCATGGGTATGTAAAAAATATGAATATAAATAATCAAATAGATTTTTTAAAAAATCTCAAAATATGGGGATTTAAAACAAATCCATATAATAAAAAAATAAGTAATATTAAAAATTTAATTTTGAACCATCAAAAACTAGAAGAAAAAAGAAAAGAATTACCATTTGATATAGATGGAGTTGTTTATAAAATTAATAGCTTTGATTTACAAAAAAGGTTAGGTTTTGCTACTAGTGCTCCAAGGTGGGCTATAGCTCATAAGTTTTCTGCAAATAGCTCAATTTCTGAAATATTAAACATTGAAATACAATTGGGTAGGACTGGTGCTCTCACTCCAGTCGCCAAAATAAAACCAGTCAATATTGGTGGAGTAATGGTCTCTAATGCCTCGTTACATAATGAAGATGAAATAACTCGAAAAGATATAAGAATTGGTGACACAGTTACAGTTGAAAGAGCAGGAGATGTAATTCCACATGTAGTATTAGTAGATCTTAAAAAAAGATTAAAGAATTCTAAAAAATTTATCTTTCCACTATCTTGTCCTTCTTGTGGTAGCAAAACAATTAAAGATTTTAATGAGACAACAAAAAAACATGACGCTGTAAGAAGATGTGCAAGTGAAGGATATGAATGTGAAAAAATTGCTATAGAAAAAGTGAAACATTTTGTTTCAAAAGAGGCATTTAATATAGATGGATTAGGTAAAAAGATTATAGAAAATTTTTGGAATTTAGAACTAATCAAATTACCACAAGATATTTTTAATTTAGATTATAATAAAATAGAAAAATTAGAAGGTTGGGGCAAGTTATCCGTAAATAATCTAAAATTTTCAATTGATCAAAAAAAACAAATTTCTTTAGAAAGATTTATTTATTCATTAGGCATAAGACACATAGGTCAAGAAAATGCAAAATTAATAGCCAAATATACAAAGACACCAATAAATTTTTTAAGACTTCATGAAAAGAAAAATATTGATAATCTATCAAATATTGATGGAATTGGCCCTACACAAATTCAGTCAATAAAAGACTTCTTTTTAAATAAAACTAATTTAAATATTTTATTTGAATTAAATAAAGATCTTTTCATAGCCGATGTTATTCACATTAATAATAATGGATTATTAAAAGATAAAACATTTATGATTACTGGAAAATTAAATGGAATTAGTCGAGCTGAAGCAAAATCTTTAATAGAAAAAAACTCGGGTAAAATAATTAGTAACATCAATAAAAAACTTGATTATTTAATTGCAGGAGAAAAACCAACTATAAAAAAGGTTAATATAGCTAAGGAGTTGGGTATTCAAATTATAAACTATCAAGAAATGATAAAAATGTTAAATAAGACTAGCTAACCACTTTCTTTCATTTAAATTTAAAAATTTAGAATATGTTGCATAAATTTTTAAATGATATTTAAACAAATAATCCTTTTCATTTTTATTAAGCAAATCATAATTTATTAAATCTTTTTCTATAGGAGCCAAGGTTAAGTTTTCAAAATGTAGGTTGTTATTACTTTTTTTTATGAAGACTAAATTTTCAATTCTAATTCCATAATAGTCTTTTTTGTAGTAGCCTGGTTCATTGCTTAAAATCATACCTTCTTTAAGTTTAATAGAATTAAATTTAGAAATCGATTGTGGGCCTTCATGAACATTTAAAAAGAAACCAACACCATGCCCAGTTCCATGCGCATAGTCCAAACCATCTTTTTTTAAAAATTTTCTTGCCCTAATATCAATTTTTTTTCCAGTATTATCCTTTTTTAAATTTGTTTGATAAACTGCAATATGTCCCTTTAATACCTTGGTAAATATATCTTTAATAGATTTCTTTGGTTTAGAAAAACAAACAGTTCTAGTAACATCTGTAGTTCCAAAACTATATTGCCCACCAGAGTCACATAAAAATAAATCATCTTTATTTATAATCTTATTTGTTTTTTTAGAAACCTTATAATGAACTATGGCTCCATTAGACCCAGCCCCAGCTATGGTGTCAAAACTAGGAAACAGATAATTAACATTTAATTTACGAAATTTTTGTAGCTTATCTTTGGCTTCAATTTCAGTTATTTTTTTTTTATTAATTTTTTTTATCCAATAAATAAACTTAGTTAATGCCAAACCATCTTCAATATGAGCATTAATTGTATTCTTAATTTCAGTAGAATTTTTAATTGACTTTAATTTATAGCATGGATCTACTTCATCAATAATCTTAAAATTTGATTTGATAATTTTTTCATTAAGAACTGAACATGATAAAGCATCAATAATAAATTTATTTCCAGTTAAACCACTAACCAAATTTTCAAATTTTTTAGGATTTATAATTTGGTTTTTTTTAAATTTTTTTTCTTTTATTAATTTTGAAGTAATCTTTTCATCAACAATTAAAAATATTTTTTTATTTTTATTAACTAAAAGTCTGGAGTTTGGTATGGGGCTAGTGGGACTATCATATCCTCTAATATTCATTAGCCAAGCAACATTTTCAGGAGAACTAATAAATAAATAATCAGCTTTTTTTAATTTTAATATATCGGTAATCCTTTTTATTTTTGATTGATGACTTTCACCAACTGACTTATTAGTTAATGAATAAAATAGCTTTCGTTTAGAGATTTTATTTTTGTAAATTTCATCTACCAAATTATTTTTAATTGGTACTAATTTTGGTGAATTATTAAAGTTGAAATTAAGTATTTTTTTTGTAAACAAACTAGGATCATATCCTAATGTTAAATTTTTTATAATATTTTTTGGAAGTAATTTGTGGCTTTCTACTATCTTAAAATGACTCCCTGATTGTTGCTTAGCTTGAATAGTATATCTACCATCTATGAAAAGATAATTAGTTTTTTTTAAAACTATCGCTAAACCAGCTGAACCACTGAAATTTGAAATAATTTTTAGTCTGTCTTTAACTGCATATTCAGAAAAAAATTCATCATTTTTAGGAATTATATATCCATCAATTTTATATTCTTTGAATTTTTCTCTTAAAATTTTAATTGTTTTATTAATCATTTAATTCTTTTCTGGTATCTGATCCACCCTGGACTTTTATTTTCTTCATCAATTTCAATATCTTGATTAAATTCAAAATCATTATCATCATCTCTCGTATCATCAAAAAATGAATTTTTTTCCAAAAATTTTTCAGGTAATTCATCGATAAACCTAGAAGCCATACTGTCAATCCAGTTACCCTGATAAAATCTATTCATAGCAAATGATATAAAAGCTTTTTTTTTAGCTCTAGTTATACCAACATATGCCAATCTTCTTTCTTCCTCTAGACCATTTTGACCTTTTTCTTCAATTGATTTTTGGTGGGGAAATAGACCCTCTTCCCAACCTGGAAGAAAAACAACGTCAAATTCTAGTCCTTTTGACCCATGCATTGTCATCATATTAATTTTTTCTCCATCCCAATCTTGATCAATTGCAGTAGCTAGAGCTACATGCTCTAAAAAACTTTCCAAACCATCAAATTCTTTCATGGCACTCAAAAGTTCTTTGATATTCTCTAGTCTACTTTCATTATCAATATCTTTTTTATTTTTAAGCATTGCAGAATATCCAGACTCATCCAAAACTAATTGTAGTAATTTAACATGATTAATTTTTTTAATATTCAAATCATGTCTCCATTTATCCACTAGAAATAAGAAAGAACTGAGGCCCATTTTTGTTTTAGGTTTAATTAAATTTTGGTCAATTAAAGTTTTTGCTGCCACTTCTAAACTTACCGAGTTTTTATTTGAAAATTCGTGTATCAATTTTATAGTATTTTCACCAATAGATCTTTTTGGATTATTTACTATTCTGCCAAAAGCTAAATCATCTTTTGGTTGATGAATTAACCTTAAATAGGCAACACAGTCTTTAATTTCTGCTCTTTCATAAAATTTAGTTCCTCCTAGAATCCTATAAGGCAATCCTATTTTTAAAAACCGTTCTTCAAATTCCCTAGTTTGGAATATAGCTCTAACCAAAATTGCAATACTGTTAAGCGAATATTTTTTTTTTTAGTTTTTTTTCTATTTCGTCAGAGATTCCTATGGCTTCATCTTTCCCATTTTTAAAACAATTCAGCTTAACTAAGTCACCCTCTTCCATTGTGGTTCTTAAGGTTTTACCGACTCTATTTTGATTGTTAGCAATAAGGTTTGATGCAACAGATAGGATATTTTGTGATGATCGATAGTTTTCCTCAAGTCTTATCACTTTTGAATTTTTATAAACTTGATCAAATTCAAGAAAATTTTTAATTTCTGCTCCACGCCAACTATAAATAGATTGATCATCATCACCAACACAACATATATTTCTATGTTTTTCAGATAGTAAGTATAACCATCTACTTTGAATATAATTTGTATCCTGATATTCATCTACCAGTATATATTTAAAATTATTTGAATATATATTTCTAATATCTAAATTTCTTTCTAAAATTTTTACAGCATGTAAAATTAAATCACCAAAATCACATGCATTTAAATTTAATAATTTCTGTTGATAAATTTTATATAGAGGAAGCACTGTTTTTTCGTAGATATCATTTTTATTAACAATAACTTCGTTTGGGTAAAAACCTTTATTTTTCCATCGATCAATGATGGATAAAATATATTTAGGTGCCAATTGTTTGATATCTATATTTTCAGCTTTACATATATTTTTTATTAATCTTACCTGATCATCGGTATCAATAATTGTAAAGTTTGAAGTTAATCCAACCGCAGGGGAGTGTTTTCTTAATAGTTTTGCACAAATAGAATGAAATGTGCCGAGCCAGGATAATCCTGTAGCCCCAGCATCAAGTATAGAGCTAACTCTATTCTGCATTTCTTTTGCAGCTTTATTAGTAAAAGTTACAGAGAGTATTTGATTAGGGAATGCTTTCTTCTCTTTAATAATATGAGCAATTCTTGAGGTAAGAACCTTAGTTTTACCAGAGCCGGCGCCTGCAACTATGAGTAAAGGGCCATCTAGATGTAAAACTGCCTCTTTTTGAGCTTCATTTAGATTATTTAAATATTCAGAGCTTATCATTTTTTAAAATTTCATTATAAGCTAATTAAATTTTAATTATATTTATGAAACATTTTATTAAAAATTTTAATAACTTAATTAAAAAGACAATATTCAAAGTTCAGAATAAAACAAATAATAAGTTTATAATTAGTAATTTTAATAAATACTTAATAACTTTTATCTCTTTATTGTTTTTTTATCTATTTTACTTATTGTTACCTATTTTATATGATAAATCTTGGGTACAAAGTAGTATTGAAAACCAATTATTAAAGGAATTTAAAATAAATTTTAGCACCTCTTCTAATATTTCATATCGTATATTACCAGCGCCACATTTTTTAATTAAAGATTCTAAAATTTTTAAGAAAGTAGGTGAAAAAACCACTCCATTATCTGAAATTAAAAATTTAAAAGTCTTTATTCATCAAACTAATTTTTTTGATAAAACAAAAATAGAACTTAAAGAAGTAAAAATTGATAATGCTAATTTTTCATTATCAAAAAATGATTTTAAATTATTTAGCGATGCTAGTAACAATCAGTTTTCTAATAAAAAAATCAGAGTTAACAATAGTAATATTTTTTTTAAAGATAATGCAAATGAGACAATTGCAATTATTAAAATAGATAAAGCATCTTTGTTTTTTGATAATAAACAAATACTGAATTTATTTAAATTAAAAGCTGAGGTTTTTAATTTACCCTTCACTTTTTATTTAAAAAATAAGACTGATTCTTCAGAAGATAAAGAAGTCAATATTAATGCAAAAAAACTTAAATTAAAAATTTTTAACAAATCTATTAAAGAAAATAAAAATCTTATTAGTGGAAAGAATAATATTTCATTTCTTAACTCCACAATTAATACAAGATACAATATCAAAGAAAATTTAATTATTTTTGAATCTGACGTTTCTAGATTAAATAAATCTAAGATTGATTATAATGGAAAATTTTCAATTAATCCATTTGATCTAAATTTAGATATAGATTTGGGTAATCAAAAAATATCTAAAATATTAAACGTTAATTCAATTTTAATTGAATTGGTAAAAACTGAATTATTATTCAATGATAGTATAAGTATAAATACCTCTATAATTGCTAACTCAGATGTTAAAGATGAATTTTTTCAAAGTACAAAAATTAATTTTAATATTGTTAATGGAAAAATAAATTTTGATAAAACAAGATTTACTAACAAAAAAATTGGTTCACTAGAATTGAAGGGTAGCACTCTATTGTATGAAAATAATGAATTAACTTTAAATACAAATATTATAGTTGATATTAAAAATTCTAAAAAACTGTTTTCTTTTCTTCAGACAAATAAGAGATCTAGAAAAAAATTAAAAACTATTTTAATTAATCTAGATTATGATTTTTTAACCAATCAAATTAGATTTAATAATATTAAAATAGACAATAATAACATCGGTGATGAGTTATTAAGAATAGTAGACGGTTTAAATGATAACAATCTCAACAATTTAAATAAAACTAGACGATTATTAAATAAGTTTTTTGAGGCTTATGAAGGGTAGATCATTTTTCTAGGATCTACTATTCGCTCATAATCCTTTTCTTTAACAAGGCCTGTTTTAAGAGTTTCATACTTAAGTGTAGTGTCATTTTTTAAGGCTGCTTTTGCAATTTTTGCAGCATTATCATAACCAATGTGTGGTGCAAGAGCTGTAACTAACATTAAAGAATTATCTAAATGTTCTTTAATTTTTCTTTTATTAGCTTTTATTCCCTTAACACAAAATTTTGCAAAATTATTCGTGCTATCAGCTATAAGTTCTATAGACTGAAGTACATTGTGAGCAATTATTGGTTTAAATACATTAAGTTCAAAATGCCCATGTGACCCTGCTAAAGTAATACCAGTATGATTGCCTATTACTTTGACACAAACCATGGTTACAGCCTCACATTGTGTGGGATTGACTTTTCCAGGCATAATAGATGATCCTGGTTCATTTTCTGGTAATATTAATTCACCATACCCAGCTCTCGGTCCTGAACCTAAAAATCTTATATCATTTGAAATCTTCATTAATGCAACCGCACAAGTATTCAGCGTTCCTGAAAAATTAACAATAGAATCATGTGCCGCTAATTCTGCAAATTTATTTTTGGTTGGTTTAAAAGATATTTTTGTATATTTTGCTATTTCTTTAACAATTTTTTTATCAAATCCTTTTTTAGAATTAATACCAGTCCCGACTGCCGTTCCACCCTGTGCAAGAAAATATATCTCTTTAAGAGCATGCTCTATTCTTTGAATACATTTTTTTAACTGAACTTGATATCCTGAAAATTCCTGTCCAAGGGACAAAGGAGTTGCATCTTGCAAGTGGGTTCTTCCAATTTTGATAATACTTTTAAATTCTTTAGCTTTTTTATTTAATTCTTTTTCTAAAATTTTTAGGCTGGGCAATAGTTTGTTTATAGTTTCTTGAGCCACTGATATATGCATTGCAGTAGGAAAAACATCATTCGTAGATTGAGATTTATTTACATGGTCATTTGGATGCACAGGTTTTTTTGAACCTTTTTTACCTCCCATAATTTCTATTGCTCTATTTGCAATCACTTCATTAACATTCATATTCGTTTGAGTACCAGAGCCAGTTTGCCAAACCTTTAATGGAAAGTTATTATCTAGTTTACCTTTGATGACTTCATCAGAGGCTTTTATTATTGAATTAGTTATTTTTTTGTTGATTTGCTTTTCTTTATAATGGACTAAAACAGCTGATCTTTTAATAATTGCTATAGATTTTATTATTGAAATATTAACCAAGATCTTACCAATATTAAAAAACTTATTAGATCTTTGAGTTGATGCACCCCAGTATTTATCATTTGGGACCATTACACTTCCAATACTATCAAATTCTTTTCTTAATTTCATTGATTAATATATATTTAATATTTTATTATACTTATACATTAAATTTAGAAAAAATTATAGGAGCTAAATGTCAAATTTTAACAAAGTAAAAAGTTTCATGAAAACCTTTGGTCAAGATGTCAAAACAAAACCTTCTTTAAGTACTGATAAAATTAACAGTCTTAGATATGATCTAATTAAAGAAGAATTAGATGAGCTTAAAGTTGCGATGGAAAGTAAAGATCTTTTGGAAGTCGCAGATGCCTTAACAGATATACTGTATGTTACATATGGTGCTGGTCATGCTTTTGGCATCGATCTTGATAAATGCTTCAAAGAAGTTCAAAATTCAAATATGAGTAAGCTAGATGAGAATGGAAGACCTATCTACAATGAAAAAGGCAAAGTTATGAAGGGTCCGAAATATTTTAAACCTGATTTGAATAAATTTTTAAACAAGTAGGGGCGTTCTGTTACCCGGTGCCCCAGACCGTGCTTCTATAATTAACCTAAGTTAATTATGCAGCAATAGCGTAACTTTCGTTAGCATTTAAAG
>MDTF01011320.1_pt1 | contig 27309 bp, 29 predicted proteins | sample 811191 | NCBI WGS metagenome assembly MDTF01 (sample SAMN05326649, study PRJNA326480) | marine metagenome | isolation source: seawater | place: Southern Ocean | collected 2011
ATAGGCTGGATGTGGAAGCGCAGTAATGCGTGTAGCTGACCAGTACTAATAGCTCAATTGGCTTGATTTATGCACTGAAAAAAATTTTATTTAAATATTAGATAATTAAGAAAAATATTAAGTTTAAAATGAATAAATTACTTGAAGACAAATTTATTTCTCATCTAATTGGTTATAAAAGCTACATAGTAAGTAAAAATTTAAATTTTAATCTCATTAAAAATTTAAAAAAACCTTTTTTTATTACACTTAAAAGTAAAACTAAGAAAAGTCTTACTAGAAAATATTCGAATTTAGAAGTTGAGCTTACTTCTAGAATGGTTGTGTATGAACGGAAATATTCAAAAGATTTAGCAACTTATATAGAATGTCGTGAAGCTAAAAAAAAAGATATTCCTCAATTAAAAGAAATTTGTTTAGAAAATAACTCTAATTCAAGGTTTTTTAATGATTTAAAATTATCATTAAAATTTAGAAAAAATTTTAGAGTTGAGTGGATCTTAAACTTTTTTAAGAAAAAGAGAGGAGACCTATTAATTGTAGCATATAAAAAAGATAAAGTGCTAGGATTTATCTTAATATTAAAAAAACTTTTTGGATTACAGATAGATTTGATAGTATCCAGCAAAAAACACCAAAATAAAAAAGTGGGAACATCATTAATTAATTATGTTAATAATAATTATTTAAAAAAAAAAGATATAATTAGAGCAGGAACGCAGCTAGATAATATTAAGGCAAATAAGATCTATAAAAAAATAGGATTTATAAAAAAAAAAGTAGTAACATATATCTATCACATACACTCAAAATAATAAAAATGATTAAAAAAGTTAATTTAGTAAGTGAGGTATTTAAGGATTACCAAGGTAAAATAGGTAAGCGTGCCAAGTCAGTTTCATTTTCAAAAAAAACATCTAAGTCTACCGTTTATATTTCCAAGGAGACCGGAACTGTCTATCATTCACCAAATCTTGATGCACAAGAAAGCCTATCTGTATGGTCTGAAAAAATATATTCCAAAAAGATAGATACAAGAAAGGTCAAATATACATCTAATAACCCAATAATGAAATCAAGACATTATTATTCAGCTCTTTTCTTTAATGATATTTTGAAAGAGGGTAAAATAAAGTTTTGTGATTATGGAACTGGAGAGGGTAACTTTGGCTGTGAACTTTTAAAAATAAACAAACAAATACAGTTTAACTTTACAGAACATAGTCCATATATTTATAAAAATACTTATAATTTGATGAAAAAAAAATCTAAGAATTTATTTTATGGTCATAATGGATCAATAGAAAGCTCACCAACAAATAAAAATTTCAAGAACTTTGATGCAGCGTCACTACTGTGGACGTTGTGTAATTGCGTAAAACCTTTGGAAATATTGGAAACAATTCACAGATCTTTAAAAAAAGATGGGCTTTTATTAGTTTCTGAAAGTTCAAGAATATTAGTACCGTTTAAAAAACCAATTTATAATTTTTTCGTGCAAAGTCATGAAACTCAGAATACGCATCCATGGTTTTTTTCTTTTAATTCGTTGTCTAATTTATTAGAAATATCAGGCTTTAGAATCATAAAAAATAACAGGTATTATGATGAAAATGATTTGGTTATTGTTGCACAAAAAATGGATAAAAAAAATCATCTGCCAATTATTAAAAAAGATAACTTAAAAGATGTTATAAAATTTTTCAAAGAGTGGGAGAGAATAAGTCAATTATTAAAAAATATAGGTTAAAAAATGCATGATCAAATTAGACCAGATAAATCATAAAAAAGATTTAATTAAAAAAATTATTAAAAAAAAATCAACAATTGGCGTTATAGGTCTTGGATATGTAGGATTACCTCTTTCCATTTTATTTGCAAAAAAAAAATTTAAAGTTTTAGGTTTCGATTTAGATAAAAATAAAATTAAATCAATAAATTCTGGAAAATCATACATAGAAAGAATTTCCGATTCAGAAGTTAAGATAATCTTAAAAAAAGGAAGATGCTTTTCAAAATTTGAGAAAATTATTGAATGTGATGTAATTATAATATGCGTACCAACTCCATTAAAAAATAAAAGAATACCAGATTTATCATTTATTAAAAAAACTATAATTTCTTTAAAAAATAATTTAAGGCCTGGGCAGTTATTGATTTTAGAAAGCACCAGTTATCCAGGAACAACTAGAGAGGAAATAGTTAAAAAATTAGATAAAAATCTAATACCTGGCAGAAACTTTTTTATTGGATTTTCATCAGAAAGAATTAATCCAGGTTTTAATGAGCGAACTATTAATCAGGTACCAAAAGTTGTAAGTGGATACAGTAATGATTGCTTAGAAATTATTTCCAATTTTTATCAGATGAGTTTTAAAAAAATAGTTAAATCAAAAAGCTTAGAAATAGCCGAATTTTCTAAATTATTAGAGAATATATATCGTGCTGTCAACATTGGTTTTATAAACGAAATGAAATTTGTTGCAGATAAAATGAATCTTGATATTTATGAAATTTTGAAAGTAGCAAGTACTAAGCCTTTTGGTTTTAGACCATTCAACCCAGGCCCTGGAATAGGGGGTCATTGTATTCCAATCGACCCTCACTACCTTTATTGGAAGGCTAAAAAAAGAGGCATAAAAGCAAACTTTATTAAATTATCGGCTGAAACTAATTTTGCAGTAATTAATTTTATTAAAAAGAAGATAAATAAAATTTTAAATAAAAAAAAAATCAAAAAGGTGACTGCTAAACTATTGATTCTTGGAATGGCTTATAAAAAAAATGTTGATGATTTACGTGAATCTGCATCTATCAATCTAATAAAAGAATTACTAAAAGATAAATATAAAAATATTGAATATTCAGACCCACACATAAAAGATACTATTTTGACAAGAGAATTTAAGTTTAGTAAGAAAAGTATAAATTTAAATTCTAAAAATTTAAAAAATTTTGATATTGTGATTTTAATGACGGATCATGATAAGTTTGATTATAAATTGATTTATAAAAACTCACAAACAATAATAGATTGTAGAGGTCGATACTCTGTAGATCACAAAGTTTATAGAGCTTAAATTGCTAGCAATTATTCAAGCAAGATGCAGCTCTCAAAGATTTGCAAATAAAATTTTAACAATAATTTATGGCAAGCCATTAATTAAACATGTTATTTCCAGAGTTAAAAAAGCAAAAAGAGTTACTAGAGTTATCGTAGCTACTTCAAGGCATAAATCAGATGATAAACTTGTAGAGTATTTAAAGAAAATTAAAGTACAATATTATAGAGGTAGCTTGAGTAATGTTGCACAAAGGGTTTTTGAAACTGCTGAATATCAAAAAAAAAAAAATTTCTTACGTATTAATGGAGATAGTCCTTTAATTGACCCTGTTATTATTGATAGAGCTATTTCAATTTTTAATAAAAATAAAGATTATGATTTAATTTCAAATGTTTTTCCAAGAACTTTTCCAAAAGGTCAGTCTGTAGAGATAATCCGCACACATGTTTTAAATAAATATTTGAAAAATATGAATAAAATGGAAAAAGAGCATGTAACCCAATACTTTTATAAAAATCCAGAAAGTTTTTTAATAAAAAATTTTATAAATAAAAAAAAAAATAAACTTATTAAAACAGCAATAGATAATAAAAGAGATTTAGTTAATATCTTAAAATATGTCAAAAAAAATAAATTTGAAAATTATTCAATATCCAAAACATGATTAAAGCAGCAATTATAGGATCTGGCATTGGCATGAAGCACCTCGAAGCAATAGACCAATATAGGAACTCATCTGTTAAAATTATTTGTGAAAAAGATATAAAAAAAGTAGAAAATCTAAAAAAAAAATTTAGGAATATACAGATTACATCAGATGAAGAAAAAATATTTTCAGACAAAAGTATTAATGTTGTTTCAATTGCAAGTTATGATGACAATCACTTTACGCAACTAGTTAAGTGTATTAAAAATAATAAGCATGTAATTGTTGAAAAACCGATGTGTTTAAAAGTTGAGCAATTACTGACAATAAAGAATCTATTAAAAAAAAATAAAAATATTAAAATTATTTCTAATTTAGTTTTAAGAACTAATTCTTTATTTTTAAAATTCAAAGATGATATTGATTATAAAGATATTTTTTATATTGAAGCTGACTATATATGGGGAAGAAAAGAAAAACTATATCAGTGGAGATCACAAATTAAAAATTACTCTGTTACTCTCGGTGCTGCGATTCATGTAATAGACTTAGTGATGTGGTTTACAAAAAAAAAACCTATTAGTGTTAGCTCATTCAGTAACAACCTTGCAACAAAAGGAACTAACTTTAAAAATGAAAGTTTCATTATTTATATTTTTGAGTTTCCAGGCAATGTTATTGTTAAAATTTCTGCAAATGCTGCCGGTATTTACAATCATTTTCACGAGGTTAAAATTTTTGGAAAAAATAAAACACATGTTCATAACTATTTAGGCTCTTATACTTTTACAAAAAAAAATAAAAAAACTGTATTTAATGAACTAAATTATGAGTATCCTGACAAAAAAAATAGAAAAAAATTGATTCAAAATTTTATTGATGTATTGATCGACAATAGAAAACCTATTATTACATTAAAAGAACAGTTTGATTTAATGAGTGTTTGTTTCGCTTCTGATAGATCTCTCAAATTAAAAAAAAAGATAAAGATAAAGTATTTATGAAAATTATAAAATTTAGTAAAACTAATATTTCGGATAAGGATATCAAGCTAGTAGGGAAGATTATTAAAAGTGGGTGGTTAACTCATGGTAAATTTACTACTAATTTCGAAAATGAATTTAAAAAATATACTAAGTCTAAATATGCTGTTTCAGTATCTAGTTGCACAGCAGGTTTACATTTATCCTGTTTGGCATCTGGTTTTAAAAAAGGTGATGAGGTTATAGTTCCAGCTCAAACGCATACTGCAACCGCTCATGCAGTTGAATACACAGGTGCAAAAGCAATATTTGCAGATGTAGATATTTTAACTGGTAACATCTCTTTAGAAAATATTAAAAAGAATATTACAAAGAAAACCAAGGGAGTAATTATAGTACACATGGCAGGTCACCCATGTGAAGTTGATAAAATTCTAAATTTCTGTAAGAAAAAAAAATTAACTTTGTTAGAAGATTGTGCACATGCAGTTGGTACACAATTTAAAAAAAAACATGTAGGTAATTATGGCGTCTCAGGAAGTTTTTCATTTTATCCAACAAAGCAAATCACTACAGGCGAAGGGGGCATGGTCATAACAAATGATGAAAAATTCTATAAGAAGATAAAAAAATTAAAAGCTTTTGGAATTGATAAAGATATAAAAGATAGAAAAAAACAAGGCGACTATGATGTAAAATCCTTAGGTTTTAACTACAGAATGACAGATTTTCAAGCTGCTTTAGGGCTTAATCAGATGATAAAATATGAAAAAAATTTAAAACAGAGACATCTTATTGCAAAAAGATATATAAAAAACTTTTTAAATAATAAGAAAATTAATCATATGCCATATTCTAAGGATTGCTCTTTCTTTATCTTTCAAATTTTTTGCAAAAATAGAGACAGGGTGTTGAGAGAATTAAAAAATAAAAATATAGGTGTGAGTGTACATTACTCTAATGCTCTACCGAAAATGACCTATTATAAAAAAAAATATAATTTAAGTGTAAGTAAATTTAAAAATGCTGATAATTACGGTTGTACAAATATTTCTCTACCTGTGTATCCTAAACTAAAGATGACTGAAGTTGATAAAATTTGTAAAACAATAATAGGCTTGACGTAATCATTATGAATAAAAAAATACTCTTAGTTGGTGGTTGTGGGTTCATAGGACATAATCTTGCACTATATTTAAAGAAAAAAGGTTTTTCAGTATTTATTACTGATAGTTTGTCTGTAAATAATGTTCTTTCTTTTACAGATAGTGATATTAAAAACAAAAAATTATATACATCAATTCTTAACAATAGAATTGAGCTATTAAATGAGCATGAAATTAATTTAATAGTTCAGGATGCTAGAGATTATCATGCAATTTCAAAAGTTTATGGTGAAATAAATCCTGATATTATAATTCACCTAGCTGCAGTATCGCATGCCAATAAATCAAACAAAGATCCCCATAGTACATTTGATCACAGTTTCAGGACTCTTGAAAATACACTTGATTTTGCAAAAAATAAAAAAGTACATGTAATATATTTGTCATCAAGTATGGTTTATGGAAACTTTGATTCAAAAGATGTGAGTGAGGAAACGCCATGTAAGCCGATCGGTATATATGGAACATTAAAATATTCAGGGGAGCTTTTAGTTAAGGCTTATAATGAAGTTTTTGATCTGCCATACACAATAATTAGACCATCAGCTCTTTATGGAGAAAGGTGTGTTAGTAGAAGAGTGGGTCAAATATTTATTGAAAATGCAATACAGGGTATCGATATTACTATTAATGGTGACGGAGAAGAAAAATTAGATTTTACTTATATAGAAGATTTGATTGGAGGGATTGGATTATGCTGTGAAAAAGAAAGTGCAAAAAATGAAACTTTTAATTTAACCTATGGTGATTCAAGAAAGATTAATGAATTAACTGATATTTTAACAAAGGAATTTCCAGACATTAAAATTTTTTACAAAGAGAGAGAAAAGTTTATGCCGGAAAGAGGAACTCTGGATGTCTCTAAAGCAAAAAAACTTCTTGGATATAAACCAGTGAATCCCATTGAAACAGGTTATATAAAATATATTTCATGGTATAAAAAATTTTGGAATAATTTAAAATGAATTTCAACGTAATTTGATGAAATTAAAAAACTTTAATCTAAAAAAAAAAGTTTTTATAATTGCGGAAGTTGGCAATAATCATGAGGGCAATTTCAGATTAGCCAAAAAACTAGTAAGCTTAGCAGCAAAAGCTGGAGCTGATGCAATCAAATTTCAAACATTCAAAACTGAAAATTTCATTAGAAAAAAAGATGTTAAGAGATTTGAGCAATTAAAAAAATTTGAACTTTCATATGAGCAATTTAAATCTTTAAAAAAACTAGCTCATACAAAAAAATTAAAATTCATTTCCACTCCTTTAGATATGGAGAGTGCTGATTTTTTGATTAATAATGCTGATTTGATTAAGGTAGCATCAAGTGATAACAACTTTTTTCCACTCATAGAAAAAGTTCTGAAATCTAGAAAATCGATAATTATCTCTACAGGAATGACAAATATCTCACAGATCAAGTATTTAACAAACTATATAAATAAGATTATTGGAAAAAAGTCTGCAGAAAAAAGAATTGCCCTATTACATTGCGTAACAAGTTATCCAGTTGAAGATAAATTTGCAAATTTAAGGTCTATAGAATATTTGATAAAAAATTCAAAATTAACGATCGGATATTCAGATCATACTATTGGAAATGAAGCGTGTATAGCTGCTGTTGCAATGGGTGCAAAGATAATTGAAAAACATTTCACTTTAAATAAAAAATTTTCAAAATTTAGAGATCATGCTCTATCAGCAGATTATTCAGATTTAAAAAATATAGTTACCAGAATAAGAACAGTAGAAAAACAATTAGGAAAATTTACCAAAGAAATACAAAAACCAGAAAAAAAATTAATAAAAGTAGTTAGAAGGGCTGCTTATGCAAATATAAATATATTCCCAGGAGAAAAAATAAGTTTAAAAAATACTAAATTTTTAAGACCTGCTCTAACAAGTGATTATACTCATCTTAAAAAAATTATAGGCAAGAAAATAAAAAAAACTTTTTATAAGGATCAAAAAATTAAGTTAGATATTTAATACTCATGTGTGGAATAAGTGGCTATATTAGCAAAAGAAATTTAATAGAAGAGAGTGGAGTAACTCGTACCCTTGAGTTAATGAAAAGAAGAGGACCAGATTCAAAAAATTTTTACAAAAACTCAGATAGCTCAAAAGAACTAGCTTTATTGCACACCAGATTAAATATTATAGATCTCAATGATAGAGCAAATCAACCCTACTATGATGAACATTTCGTAATTGTATTCAATGGTGAGATTTATAATTATTTGGAGATTAAAAAAAAATTAGAAAAAAAAAACTATAAATTTAAAACAAATTCAGATACAGAGGTTCTAATCAAAAGCTTTCAAGAATATGGAGAAAAATGTGTAGATCACTTTATTGGCATGTGGGCTTTTGCAATATGGGATATTAAAAAAAAACAACTTTTTTTATCACGAGATCCATTTGGTGAGAAACCATTGTATTATTTTTTAAATGAAAGTGGTTTCTTTTTTGGTTCTGAAATTAAGTTTATTAAATCTTTATGCAAAAAAAAATTTGAAATTAATAAAAATCAGATTAATAGAAATCTTTTTCTAGGCTATAAATCTTTAAATAAATCAACTAATACTTTTTACAAAGATATAGTTTTATTGGAAAGTAGTTCAAATATATTAATTGATCTTGATTTAAATTTAGCTAAAAAAAAATATTGGCAACCCAAGTTAAGTATTGATCATAATATGAAAATTGATGATGCTGTAAATGGTGTCAAAAATAATTTAGTTAAAAGTTTAGAATTAAGAATGCGCTCTGACGTACCAATAGCATTTTGCTTAAGTGGTGGAGTTGACTCCCCTCTATTAGCTTCTCACGCTAAAAAAACCTTTAATAAAAAAATTTCAACATTTTCCATTATAGATGAAGACCCCAGATATGACGAATCAGAAAATATTAAATATGTAATTGACGATTTAAAATGTAATCATGAGTTAATTAAAATAAATAATGATGAAGATTTATTTTTCAATAGACTTAAAGAATTAACAAATTATCATGACGGTCCGATTGCTACATTATCATACTATATTCATTCTTTTTTAAGTGAATATATTTCAAAAAAAAATTATAAAGTAGCTATTTCAGGAACTGGTGCTGATGAACTCTTTACTGGGTATTATGATCATTTTTTATTACACTTTGAAGCTATAAAAGGTACAAAATATTTTAATCCCAACCTTGATTCTTGGACCAAATCAATTCTACCAAATATTAGAAACCCCTATTTGAAAAATTCAAAATTATATATTGAGGATCCAGAAAATAGAGATTTGATCTATGAAAAAAATCTTGGCATATCCCAATATTCTACTAATGATGTTGAGCAGAAATTTAATGAAGAAAATTATTGTGATGAACTTTTGAGAAAAAGAATGATGAATGAGTTATTTAATGAGGTTGTACCCGTTATTTTAAAACACGATGACCTAAATTCTATGTATTATTCCATTGAGAATAGAAGTCCGTATTTAGATAGAGATCTTCTCGAGTTTGCCTTGACTATACCACCACATCTACTTATTTCAGATGGATTTCAAAAAAAAATCCTTAGAGATTCAGGTGAAGGAATATTGTGTGATAAGGTTAGATTATCTAAACAAAAAAAAGGTTTTAATGCATCTATTAATTCAATCATTAATTTAAAAAACCCAGAAGCTTTAAAATTTATCTTTGAAGAAAATTCACCTATAGCTGAGTATGTTGATCTCAAAAAAGTAAAACATGATTTAGATATTGAAATGATACCAAACCATATGTCAAAATTAATTTTTTCTATAATTAGTACTAAGTTTTTCCTAGAAAGTGAGGCTTAAATGAAACTGGGAATTGTTGATTTAGATACAGGAAACCTTGCATCATTATTATCTGCATTAAATAAGCTTAATATAAGCTTTAAAATTTGTAAGAACAATTTTGATTTTGAAGATGTTGATAAAATTATTTTACCAGGTGTTGGTGCCTTTAAAGATTTTATGAAAAAAATTAATGAGAAAAATATTGATAAGATCATATTTGAAAAGATTAAAAAAAACACTCCAATTCTTGGTGTATGTGTCGGTTTTCAAATTTTATTTAATGGAAGTAATGAACATGGCGATTGTTCAGGTTTAAAATTGTTAAAGGGTAATTTTATAAATTTTAAAGATGAAAAAAAAAGTACAAAAGTCCCACATGTCGGGTGGAACGAATGTAAAATTTTAAATAAAAATAAATTATTTCAAGATATTGACGATAATTCTGATTTTTATTTTACACATTCATACTATCTAAAAAACTACAATATTGAAAATATTATCTCTAAAACGATATATGATCAAAACTTTGTCTCAGCAGTAAATGAAAAAAATATATATGGTGTACAATTTCATCCAGAAAAAAGTCAATCTAATGGTTTAAAAATATTAAAAAATTTTTATGAAAGGTGTTAATTGTTAAAAAAAAGAATAATCATAGCTCTAACATTTTTAGATGGTGTTCTTTTTAGAACAAAAAACTTTAAACCTGACTATAGGTACACAAAAAATTTTATTGATTTGTGGAGTATTGATGAATTAATTTTAATTGATATATCTCAAAAAAAATTTTCTAAAGAATTCCTAGAATTAATCAATTTTTTTTCTAAAAATTGCTTTGTTCCACTATCAGTTGGTGGGGGAATTAAAAAAATAAGAGATGCTGATTTATTTTTTAAAAATGGAGCTGATAAAATTATCTTAGGCTCAAATTCAATAAATGAACCAGAGTTAATTAAGAATATTTCTCAAAAATATGGGAATCAATCAATAATACAATCTATTGATTGTAAAAAAGTTGAAAAAGAAAATACTTTTACAGTAATGAGCAATAGCGGAAAAAATGATCTTTTATTAGATCCTGTAAAATTTGGACTAAAAGCCCTATCCGCCGGTGCTGGTGAAATATTAATAAATCACATTGACAATGATGGAAGTTTGCTGGGGTATGATCTAGATTTAATCAACTCAGTATCCAAAGAACTAGATTGTCCAATTTTAGCACTTGGTGGTGCTGGAAATTGGCAGCATATTTTAGATTTATTTTTAAACACTAATATTTCTGCTGCCTGTACCCAAAATATTTTTCATTTTGCAGAAGAAAGTATACTATCTGCAAAAAAGTTTTTAAAAAATAATGAAATTAACGTAAGAAATTAATTTGTATGATCAAATTCTGTAAAAAATGCATTATGCCCGATTCAAGACCAAGGATTGTTTTTGATGAAGATGGAATTTGTAATGCCTGTTTGCACAGTGAAAAAAAAAATAAGACTAATTGGCTTGATAGAAAAAATGAATTCCTTAAATTAATTGAAGCAATTAAAAATCACTCAAAAAAAACAAATGCACATTATGACTGTATTGTTCCATGGTCAGGTGGAAAAGATTCTACTTCAATCGCACTTAAACTTAAATTTGAACATAATTTAAATCCGCTTTTGGTCACATTTTCTCCACTTTTGATTAACGAATGTGGAAGTTTTAATCGAGCAGAAGTGTCAAAAATGGGATTTGATTCAATCTTATTAAGTCCAAACCAAAAAGTCTCAAAAAAATTATCAAACAGATTCTTTATTGAGAGAGGAAACCCAAAAGTAGCATGGGATGCTGGTGTAAATTCAGGACCAGTTCAAACTGCAATAAACTATAACATACCAACTGTTTTTTATGCTGAGCATGGTGAGAGTGAATATGGTGGTTTAGTTCTAGATAAAGAAAGTGAAAAAAAAAGAAATTTAAGAGAAGTCATAGAACATCAAATTGGTGATTTTCCAGAAAATTGGGCTTCCAATGAAATAAGTATAAAAGATTTGTCTCCATATATTTATCCCAGTGAGGATAGAATGGTGAAAGAGAATTTAACTGCTTATTATTTTGGTTATTTTTTTAAATGGAGCATGCTTGAAAACTACGAGTATGTTAAAGAAAAAATGCCAAGTTTTAAAAATAATCCTAGTGGAAGAACTGAGGGTACATTTACAGACTTTGATAGCTTAGATGATAAAATTGACAATCTATACTACTATATGCAGTATATAAAATTTGGTTTTGGAAGAGCAACTAGAGATGCTTGTAGAATGATTCAAAATAATCAAATGACACGAGATAAAGGAATAGAATTAGCAAGGAAATATGATAATGAGTTTCCAGAAAATAATTTTGATGAAGTCTTAGAATACCTGGGAATGAATAATGAAAAGTTTGAGGAAATTGTGAATAAACATAGAAATAATGAAATATGGAAAAGTTCAAGAAATAACAAATGGGAGTTAATAAATTCAATATGAAAATAAATACAAAATTATCAAAAATTGATGAGTACGGTCTATGCTTAAATGAATACGAAAATAACTTCAATAATGCCAAGGTTTACTTTGAGAGAGCCACAGGAAAAAAGCCTGAAATGGAAGTATCGAAAGCTATGGCAAATATAATTAAAAAAAAAATTAAGAAAGATGACCATATTTTAGATGTTGGTTGCGCATGTGGACACTATTATCGATCAATAAAAAAAAGAGTAAATAAAAATTTTTACTATACTGGAACGGATCCATACAAAATATTCTTAGATAAAGCAGACATAGCTTGGAAAAATGACCCAAACGCAAATTTTGTAAGAGGAAATATATATAAGTTACCGTTTAAAAAAAATCAATTTGATCTATCAATTTGTAGCAATGTTTTTATTCATTTAAACAAAGTAAGAAAGCCACTCCAAGAAATACTTAGAGTTACAAAAAAAACAATTATTATAAGAACTGTATTATATGACATGTCATATAAAATTCAGTTAGTTTATAATAAAAACTGGTGGAAAAATACGAATGTAGAAGCGAAAGATGAGTTTGATAAAAATGGAAATCCTAGGGCATTTTCATATTTCAATATTTTGTCTAAAGACTTCTTGATAGAAACAATCAAAGACATTGATCCTAAAGCCAAAGTCACATTAATAAAGGATAATTTTTTTAGTAAGAAGAAGATTAGTGAAAGTATTAAAAAGGAAAAAAGACCACTAGCAACTAGAATTATCGGAGATGAGCAGTTTTCAGGATGTTTAATGCAACCTCATTACTTTGTGGTGATAAATAAAACTTAAAGATAAGAATGTTAAAACACTTAAGTCTGAACTCTATAGTTAGTTTTTGCAAATATATTTCACATAATAAAAAAACTTTCACGCTTAGTGGAAAGAAATCTAAATCTAAAATATTAGTTGAGTATAATGCTCTTTGCGATTCTCATATTGTCTATTCATATTTAAGCAATCATTTAGCAAAAAAGTATAATTGTGAGATAAATTCATATGATAGTAAGTTTCATAATAGTTTATTTAGAAAAGTAACATCATTTATAAAAAGTTATCTTTTTTTCTCTTACAGGAAAATCTATAGATCATTTGGTGCCACAGAACATATATCTCCAGAAAAAATGAATGATGAATTTATTGAGAGAATTAAAAAAAAAATTTTAGATGAAGTTCAGGAAAAAAAAAATATTTTTGAAATTACAATTGATAATATCAATATTGGAGATCTAATTTATGACGGTTTTTTAAGAAAATTTAACCTTCCAACTATAGATGTTAAATCAGATATTTTTAAAGATTATCTAGTAGAAACAATTGATTTATTTTATTTCTGGTATTGCTATTTTAATAATAATGAAATCAAAGCAGTAATAATAAGTCATACAGTGTATGAGTTTGGTATAATTTTGAGGGTAGCAATTGAAAAAAAAATTAGAGTATTTTCGGCAGGATCTTATTTAATATTTTCACACGATAAAGATAATCAAACAATATTTGATATGTCTTATTATGAAATTGAATTTAAAAAACTTTCAAAAGAACTCCAAACTAGTGCAATAAAAGAGGCAAAACTCTTAATTGAAAAAAAATTTTCTGGGGAAGCAACTATAGAAAATAAGATTAGTGCCTTACCAGAGGGTAGCCCCTTTAAAAAAGAGAATTTTGGATCTAGAATTTTATCAAAAAACAATAAAAAAAAAATTCTAATAGCGGCGCATCATTTTTCTGATGCACCAAACGTATATGGTAAATTTATTTTTAATGACTTTTATGATTGGGTAGATTTTTTGGGAAAAAAATCAGAAAATACAAATTATGAATGGTATATAAAGTTTCATCCAATGGAATTTAAAGCAAACAAAAAAACTTCGGAATATTTTTTAAAAAAATATAAAAATTTAAATTTGATCGATAGAGATATATCCCACAGTCAGCTAATCCACGAAGGGATTAGTTTGGTGTTAACCGTGTATGGTACGATTGGTCTAGAATATGCATATTTTGGAATTCCAGTGATTAATGCTGCTAATAACAACCCTCATAAGGCCTATAATTTTAATTACCACGCAAAAAATACCCAGGATTACAATAACGCGATAGATAATTTTGAAAGTTTAAATCTTAATTATGACAAGAATCAAATCTATGAATATTTTTATATGCGCTATTTAAATAGCTTTTATCTCTTTGAAGACGAAATACAAAATATTTCAAATAGTATAGATTATCAAAGCCCTTTAATTTACAATAAATGGTTAAATTATCTAAATGGTGATATTGATAAAAATTTAAAAAATACAATTAGCAAATTTGTAGAATCTAAAAAATTCAGATGTACAAAAAATTAATTTAATATGCAACTAAAAAAACTCAAAAATTACTTAGATAAAGTTTTTTTTATTATTAATAAATTTGATAAGAAAAAAATTATTTTTTTAGGCATATTAATATTCATGAGTATGTTGTTAGAAGTTTTGTCGATTGGACTTATAATTCCTGTTTTAGGTGTAATTGAAAATGAGAACTTTTTAAAAGATATTTTTAGTAGTTCACAATTTATTCATAGCTTAAATCATATAAGTCAAGTTTATTTAATAGTAGCTTTGTTATGTTTGACTTTTTTCTTCAAAACAATTTTTGGAATATTTTTAAATTATAATCAAAATAAATATACAACTTTTCTTCAGGCAAAAATTTCATCTTTATTGATGTCTCAATATTTATTTATGCCTTATAAAAATTATTTTAAAAGAAATTCTTCAGAATTACTTAGAAACGTTAAGGACGAATGTGGTTCACTAATTTTTGGTGTAATTTCACCAATGTTAAATCTATTAATTGAAACACTGATAATACTAGGAATTACCACACTTCTAGTTTTTCAAATTGGTTCCATTTCATTTTTAATAATATTTTTTCTTTCAATGTTTGGCTTAATTTATATCAAATTCACAAAAAAAATAATTAATCGACTTGGTAATGAGAGATTTTTATATGATGAAAAAATTATTAAAAAAACTAATGAGTTATTTTACAATATCAGAGATATTAAAATATATTATTTACAAAATTATTATTTAAAAAATTTTTCTAATGTCCTTAATAATTATGCCTCAGTGGTAAAAAAATTTTTAACATTACAAATTTTACCAAGATTAGGAATCGAGCTACTACTTGTTTTAATATTTTCTATTTTTTTAGTTTTACTAACGCTTCAAGATGTACCATTTAATAAAGTCGTATCCACCTTGGCTCTTTTTGCGGTTGCTTCTTTTAGATTAATGCCATCAATTAATAGAGTGATAACCTCCCAACAAGTTTTAAGATATCATGTACCATCAGTAGAGGAAATATTTAAGGAAATACAACACAATTATTACGCTCAATCAGATAAAGAACATTTAAAAATAAAGTTTAAAAAAGTAATAGAATTAAAGAATATTAATTTTAGATATTCAGATAAAAAAAAAATTTTGAATAATCTTTCTTTAAAGATATACTCTAAAGATAAAATTGGAATTATAGGTGATACTGGCTCTGGAAAAAGTACAATTATTGATATAATTTCTGGGCTTCTGACACCTCAATCAGGAAAAATATTTATAGATAGTAAGATAACTAATTTTAAAAAATATAATTGGGGAAACGGAATTGGTTATGTTTCTCAAAATACAACTCTTACAGACGACACGATTAAGGCTAATATTATTCTTGGAAGAAACTATAATGAAGAAAATTTAAAAAAACTGGATGAGGTACTTAAAAATGTACACTTAAATGTTTTTATTGATAGTTTAAAAAAAAAGGTAAACACAATAGTAGGGGACAGAGGAATAAATCTATCTGGTGGGCAAAAACAAAGAATAGGTCTAGCAAGAGCACTATACGATAATCCTAAAATATTAATTTTAGACGAAGCGTTTTCAGCTTTAGATAATAAGACTGAAAAAAAAATATTAAATAGAATTTTATTACAATATAAAAATATGACAATACTCAATATCGCACACAAAGGTTCATCCTTAGGTTATTGTGATAAAATTTTTGTTTTAAAAAACGGAAAATTAATTAAAAAATCTGGGAATTAATGATTTGAGAATTATATGGACAAAGACTTTTCTTCAATTAAACATAATATAATTTTATGATTATAATAAAAAGCCCACTTAGAATAACTTTTGGTGGAGGAGGAACTGACCTGCCTTCATTTTATAATAAAAATGGTGGTTTTTTAATTTCAGCTACAATTGACAAGTATATTTACATAAATTTATATGAACCATTTAAGGATTATTTTTTTTTAAAGTATTCAAATTATGAAAAAGTCAAAAAAATCAAAGATATCAAACATCCGATTATAAAAAAAATATTTGAAAGATATTTGCCCTCTCAAAATAAAATAGAAATGCAAGTAGCAGCTGATGTTCCTGCAGGAACGGGAGTTGGATCTTCTGGAGCTTTTACTGTAGCACTTATTAAAGCAATTTATTCTTATCAAAATCGTTCGATTGGTCATAATGAGTTAGCAGAAAAAGCGTGTCAGATAGAAATTGAAGATCTAAAGAGAAATGTAGGAAAACAGGATCAATATAGCTCTGTATATGGAGGTATTAATTCATATCAATTCTCTAAAAATCGAGTTGTAGTAAAACCGTTAAAAATTTCAACACCCGTATTGGAAAAGCTAGATGATAACCTTTGTCTCTTTTTCACAAAATTTTCAAGAAGTGCCGATACGATTTTAAAAAAACAAAATATCCAAACCAAAAAAAACAATAAAGACATTATTAAAAATTTAGAATTTAATAAAGAATTAGGTATAAAAAGTAAAAATTTTTTAGAAAATGGTAGATTAGATGACTTTGCAGAAATACTCAATGAGCAATGGAGGTGTAAATATGAAAGATCTCCTGAAACAATTAACTCTCGTATAAAGTTTCTTTATAAATTAGGATTAGACAATGGTGCTAGTGGAGGTAAATTAGTTGGTGCTGGTGGTGGTGGTTTTTTGTTATTTTATGCACATGATAAAGAAAAATTAATTAATGCAATGTCAAAAGAAGGAATAGAGGAAATGAGATTTAAATTTGATTTTAATGGAGTTACAAGAATTATATAATAATAAATGGAAAAATTTATAAAAAACTTTTTAGCTGAATCAGCATGGATATCATCTAATCTTGATATTAAAAAAATTGGTTTAATGGTAAGACAAATCAAAATTTGTAAAAAAAACAAAGGAAGAATATTTTTTTTAGGCGTCGGTGGAAGTGCAGGAAATGCTTCACATGCAGTAAATGACTTTAGAAAAATTGTAGGTATAGAAGCTTACGCACCAACAGACAATGTCTCCGAATTAACAGCAAGAACAAATGACGAGGGTTGGTCTGAGATATTTGTACATTGGTTAAGAACAAGTCAATTAAATCATAAAGATTTGATTTTTATTTTTTCTGTAGGTGGAGGTGATATTAAGAAAAACATAAGTGTTAATTTAATAAAAGCAATCAATCTTGCAAAAAAAAGAAAAAGCAAAGTGCTGGCGATCGTTGGAAAAAAAGATGGTTATGCAGCAAAAAATTCAAATATATCCCTCGTCATACCAGTAAAAAATTCTAAACTATTAACACCATTTTCAGAGGCTTACCAAGCAGTAGTTTGGCATTTATTGGTATCTCACCCGGATCTTAAAGAAAAAGAAACAATGTGGGAGAGTGTGATTGGAAAAAAATAAAGCTTTTTTTTTTGATAGAGACGGAATACTTAATAAAGCAATTGTAAAAAATAACAAACCATATTCACCTAGGTTTCCTCATCAATTAAAATTAAATTACGAACTTCGTAGTTTCATTAAAAAACTAAAAGATAAAAAATTTGTAATTATTGTAGTAACTAATCAACCCGACATTAAAAGAGGAAAATTGCTCAAGTATACTTCTAAAATAATCAATACAATAATTAAGAGATATTTTTTAATAGATGAGGTTTATATTTGTGAACATGATAAAAGTGATAACTGCGAATGCAGAAAGCCAAAAAATAGCATGCTTAAAACAGCTTCTAAGAAATGGAATATCGATCTAAAAAAAAGTTTTATGGTAGGAGATAGGTGGAAAGACATAAAAGCAGGAGATAGTGTTGGTTGCACTACCATTTTTATAGATTATAATTATCATGAAATGAAACCTAAATATTATAATTATAAATTTGATAACATTTCTAAAATGATCAAAAAAATGAAAGAAATTATATGAAAAAAAATATATTTAATAAAACTAAAATATTTGCAGATGGTGCAAATTATGACGAAATGATTCGATTAAGTAAGGCAAATTTTGTTAAAGGACTAACTACAAACCCCTCTTTAATGAGAAAAAATGGAATAACAAATTATGAAAAATTTGCAAAAAAGATATTAAACAAAATTAAAAGTAAGCCAATTTCATTTGAAGTATTTTCTGATGATTTAGAAGAAATGAAAGAACAGGCTTTAAAAATAAATTCTTGGGGTAAAAATGTATACGTTAAAATACCAATCACCAATACCAGAAAAGAATCAACTGCAGGAGTAATTAAATATTTAACTAAAAAAAAAATAAAAGTTAATGTAACTGCTATAATGACCACCCAACAAGTTAAAGCAGTGCTAAAAAGCCTCAATCCTAATGTTCCATCATATATTTCTGTATTTGCAGGTAGAATTGCAGACACCGGAAGAGACCCAGTGACTGTAATGGAAAAATCTTTAGAATTGATGAAAAAGAATAAAAAGTCAGAACTAATCTGGGCAAGTACTAGGGAGATATATAATATTTATCAATCTAATAAAATTAGGTGCCATATAATTACAGTTACAGGAGATTTAATAAAAAAATTTCGTTTATTAAATTATAATCTGGATAAATATTCTTTAGATACAGTTAAAGATTTTAGAAGTGATGCTGTTAAGGCTAATTATAAAATATAAGATTAGTGATAAATACGATACAAGCTGTGATATTAGCTGGGGGTAAGGGCACCAGGTTGCTGAACCTAACAAAGAAAACACCTAAAGCAATGATTGCAGTTAATAATAAGCCTTTCATTGAAATATTAATTAATCAATTAAAAAAAAAGGGAATAAAAAAATTCTTAATTTTAGCAGGGTATAAAAAAAAAGTAATTCTAAATTATTTTAAGGATAGAAATGATATCGAAATTTTCATGGGGCATGATCATTGGCAAACATTAACTAGAATACAAAAAGCAAAAAGTCATATTTCAGATAATTTTTTATTAATGTACTGTGATAATTATTTAATAAACTTAAACCTAAGTAGGCAAATTAATTTATTTAAAAAAAATAATTCAGATATTGTTTTATCTATAGTAAAAAAGAAGGTAGGCCAAAAAGGAGCAGTAGTACTTAAAAATAATAAGGCATTTTATAAAAAAGGAATTTTATCAAATTATACGGAAGCAGGATATATGCTTGTTAACAAAAAAAATTTTTTTAAGTACAGTTCAAAATTAAGTAAAAAAAAGAAAGATCTACCCTACGTATTAGAGGTTTGTTCAAAAAATGATAAATTAGATTATATAGACTATGATGATAAGTACCTATGTATAGAAAATAAAAAATTTTTAAGTCAAACAAAAAAATATTTTAAAAAATAATAAATGAATACACCAATCTTACTAATGGTTTATAAAAAACCAGAGACAACAAAAAAAGTTATTAATGCCCTTAAAAAAGCAGGGGTTACAAAGTTATATATTTCAATTAACATTCCATTAAAAAAAAATAAAGAGGAAATTATTAAAAACAAAGCGGTAATAAAGATTGTAAAGCCCATTAGCTGGAATTGTAAGACAAGGTATAAAAAAAGAAAAAAATATGTTGATGCCTACACATCATATAATGAAGCAATAAAATGGTTTTTTAAAAATGAAAAAGAGGGAATAATACTAGAAGATGACACACTTCCCAATAAATCATTTTTTATATTTTGTACAAAATTATTAAAAAAATACCGGTATAACAAAAAGGTATCACAAATATGTGGCTCTTCTTTTCTGAATCAAAAAACTACTAACGAAACAAATTACTTTTTTAGCAATTACAATTTATGTTGGGGCTATGCTACTTGGAGAAGATCAATACAAGATTATGATGAGCAAATGAAAGAATGGCCAATCATAAAAAAAAAAAATATTTTTTTAAATATAATTAGTGATAAAAGATTTCTATCTTATTGGACTGATATATTCGATATACAGTATAAAAAAAAATTTAAAGCCTGGGATTACAGATGGTTGTATTCTAACTGGGTACATAATAAATTAAGTATAATACCAAAGAAACATCTTGTACAAAATATCGGGTTTGTAAAAGAAGCAACCCATACAAAAATTAAATATAAAGATTGGTTTAATGATTTAAAAACTGAAGAAATTGAAAGTAATAATAAACATCCCATATCTATAAAAGCAGAAATTAGTTATGATAAATGGTTAAGTAATAAAGTTTTTAAAATAGATAAATTTTATATAAAAAAAAAGATAAATAATAATAAATTTTATAAAAGTTTAAAACCATTTCATAAAATATTAAAATCATTATATAAAAATTTTAAATAAATATGAATATACTTTTTTTAGCAGCTGGAACTAGTGGTAGAATTTTAAAAATTTCAAAAGGAAAACCTAAACCATTAATTAAAGTTAATGGAAGCAGCATATTAAGTAGAAATTATAATTGGTTTATTAAGTCTAAGCTAATCTCTAAATATTTCATCAATGCATATTTTAAACCTAAAGAAATTGAAAAAGAAATAAAAAGAATAAAAACTAAATATAAAATTTATACTAAAATTAGTTATGAAAATAAATTATTGGGCACTGCTGGTGCAGTTAAAAAATTGGAAAAAGAATTGGGAAGAAATTTTTTCGTAGTATATAGCGATAATTTAATGAATTTTGATTTAAATAAAATGGTAGCTTATCATAATAAAAAAAAATCAGATTTTACCATGGCGCTCTATTCTATTAAGAAAAATCCATATACTGGTATTGCAAGTAGTTCTATTAAGATTAACGAATCGAACAAAATTATTAGCTTTGATGAGAAACGTGGTAGCAAGGGCAGTTCAAAATTCTTAGTTAACACAGGGGTAATAATTTTAAATAGTAAAATCTACAAATTTATCAAAAAAAATAAATTTACAGACTTTTCTAACGAAGTATTTCCCAGTGTTGTTAAAAATAAAAAGTTAAAATTTTATGGGTATCAAATAGAAAAAAAAAATGGTTATTGTTTGGCGATAGACACTCCAAATTCATATAAAAATTTTCTAAAAATAATTAAAAAGATCGAATTAATTAATTAATTTTAGTATTTCTTTTTCAGCCTCAAAAATTGTATCAATTTTTCCACCTAAAACAAAAATAACATTTTTACTTTTTTTCACCAGAGTTGGTCTATTGTCAGATTTTGAATTTAAAATAGTTGTTAATGAAAAAAAATAACTCTTAAATTTAAAATATTTATCAAAATTATTAAATGATTTTTTAACTATATTCTCAGCACCAATTTGTCTTTTTAATAGTATTTCATTTTTAATATTCTTTAGGAAGTGAATAGATTTATTCAAATTATTAAATTTCTTGAATTTTGAAAACTTTGGTGTCCCCAAAATATAATCATTTTTTTTATAGGGAAAAATATTATAAAATGGGCCATCCATTGCCATTAATGCAAAACTTTTAAGCTTAGATTTATAAACAAAAGTTACCCTTGGTTCATAAGATATATCAAAAATTTTATATTTAGACATATGTCCAGCCGTACAATCAATCACATGATCAAACTTAATGTCATTATAAATAAATTTTTTTTTTTTGAAACTTAATTTTTTTAATGTCAATTTTTGAATTGTTGAATAAATTTTTTTTTAACTTTGTTTCAAAGAATTTTTTAGATTTATCTTGAAGAATTTGTGCCTCATCAACTTTAATTAGCCCCTCTACATTTGAAAGCTCACTTTGAAAATATTTAGTTGATTTAATTTTTAAGTTTGTAGAAAGCATAATCTTTTTATATGTATCAAAATCTATTAAAGACTCCTTTTTTAAAATACAAATTAAGTTATTCTTAATTTTTTTGACCAATTGGGGATATCTTTTAATGAAACTCTCAAATCCTTTTTTTGATTGAATTCTTGTTTGATAACTGCGTGGATAATGGTAGCCCATATGCAATCTATTAGTGTTTGAGCCTGACATTCCATTAAATATTTTTTTTTGCTCAAAAAGACTTATATTGAAGCCTTTTAATTTTAATGAATAAGCTAAATGACACCCCATCCAACCAGCACCAATAATCATTATATTTTTTTTTTTCACTAACATCATTTTATATATATAATTTATAATCATGAAAGTAAGATTCGGTATAATTGGTAATAATTGGGGTGATAGGATTTATAAAATCCTTAAATCAACAAATAATGATGTTATTAAGCTATCAATTAAGAACCCCAATAAGTATATAAATTATAAGTCATATATAGCTTCATTAAGTGCAATGCTTAAAACATCTAAAAATAAGTGCAACGTAATATGGTTAGCTATAACGCCTAATAAAAAAATACAATTTGATATTGTAAAAGAGTGTATTGAAAATAATTTTAACTTAGTGATTGAGAAACCATGGCTGGTTGATAGAGAAAAAACAGCATATTTAAATCAATTACAAAAAAAACATAAAGTTCTCATAGGATTTAATTTTGAATATCTTTACCTTGATTTCTTCAAAAAAATTGAAAAAGATTTATTTTATGGCCAGTGCACTATTTTATTAAATTTTCATGTTAAAAATGACAAGTTAAAAAATATTCATTTCAATGAACTTGGTTCTCATCTCTTAGCTATAAAAAAATATTATTTTGAGAATAATAAAAATTTAAAAATTTCTACTGGTTACCAAAAAAATCTGCGAAGCATTACATTTAATAAAAATAAATATAATGAAAAAATATTTGATTTTACGAATAACAAAGAACCTTTAATACAAAGATTTATTAAAGATTATTTAAAACATTTAAATAATAAAGAAAAATATTCATTAGATTTTACTTTAGCTTTAATGAAATAGAAAATTTATTAACTAATCCTTCAGATATTGGATAAAATTATTAAGATCTTCTGGAGTTCCTAATCCGTGCATCTCATCAACTGGTTCAATAACTATTTTTTTGTTATCTTTAATTGCCTCATTGTATACGGGGCAAACATAAAATTCATTGTTAACTCTTATATTTTTTTTAATCATCTGCTCTGCATACTTAACGTAATCAGAGCCTTTTTTCCAAAAATAAACTCCAACTGTAGCATTTTTTGATATTACTTTTTTTTCTGCAACTTCATTAACAAAATTATTTTCATCACATTTTGCGTAAGACCATTTAGGATGAATTGCTTCAAAAGTAAGAATAGCTCCATCATGTTTCTTTGTGCTAAAATTATACAGTGATTTTGAACTATTCCATTTAATATATTGATCTGAATTTGAAATAATTAGTGGGTTATCATTATTGATATATTTTTTAGCTAGCAATGTTGTTGATGCCGCTCCTTCAGTTACATGATCTAATTCAATAATTTGACAGTCAGGTTTTAATATTTTTAAAACACTTTTTATATTAAATTTTTCTTGATGCTCTTTTTGAATAATAAATATATATTTTGCATTTATTTTTAAGCTATCAATAACCCACTGGATCATTGGTTTATTTTTTATTTCGATAATTGGTTTCGGGAAAACAAAACCTGCATCCATGAATCTTTTTCCTGCACCAGCCATAGGTATTAGCACATTCATTTCTTTATCTTCCCAAGCATTCATGTCTTTATTTATAACATCATTTTTTTTTGAATTTATATATTTTTTAATGTTTCTTAAGTTTACTTCTTCTACTTGTTTAATGGGCATTAGATGACAGCCAGAATCTTGCGCTGATATACGGCCATAGTGAGAATCTTCTACAATGATAGTTTCTTTGGGTTTAAGGCCAAGTTTAACAAGGCATTGCAAGTAAATTTCTGGATGTGGTTTGGGATTTTTAACCTCTTCGTTAGAAATTGTAAATTCACAATATTTTTTAATTCTTAAAATTTTAATACAAATATTTAAAGTTTCACGAACAGCATTGGTAGCTATAGCTATTTTGTATTTTTTACTAAGTTTTAAAAAAAGATTGAATATATCTTTATTATACTTAATTTTTTTTTTGAGTAATTTGAAAGTTATTTTTTGTTTATACTTTTTGATTGATTCATTATATTTTTTGCTTAGTTTTTTTTTTTTATTCAATATTTGAAGTTTTTCATCAGTAGGTAATCCATCATAGATATTTACATGATCGTCATAACTGATTATTTCTTTTGAGTTATATTTTTCTAGAGCTTGATTTAAGGCTATAAAATGTATTTCTTTAGTATTAACCAATACTCCATCTAGATCAAAAATTAATCCTTTAATCATTTTTTAATTTCTTTTTATATTTAATTATAAAATCAGAACATATTCCATAACAATTATATTCTTTATAGTTTTTAATTTCAGGAAGAACACAAACACTTTTTGAAAATAATTTTTTCCCAGGATAAGTCCACAAATAACCTTTACTAGTTAATGTTGCATCATCCTTTTGATGCCAAAAATAATGACAATCTAATTTATTTAATTCTGACAATGCTTCTAATGTTTTGGCATGGCACCATATCTTTTTATTTTTAAGAAAATCTTTTTTAACTTCATACAAAGGTTTATCATGACCTAGATAAAATTTTTTATCTTTGAAAAAAACATCAATCTCGACATCAAAATCGAGTCTTAGTGCATTTTGAATATAATCTGGCCTATTCTCCATTTTTGATTGAGGGCCTGTTAGATTTCCTCTGTGAGATATAAATTTCATTTTAAGTAATGTACTTTATTATTATCTATTATATATACTTTATAAAAATTTAAACATTTATTTAATATTTATATGATTTCCAAATATTGGTTTAACAGAATTATCAATAATTACAAAAAAAATGGTTTATTTAAATTTATTTTAGAGACATTTAAGTTTTTAAATAAAATTATAAATCCAAAGCACACTGGTGAGTTACCATTTAAATATCTTTTTTTAAAAAAAAGAAGAGCTATTAGAAGTTTTGCAAAAAATAATCTAGATAGACTTGATGATAATGAAATTACTACTTTTGGTAACTATCTACTAAATCCGAATTTGTTAGACAAAAACTCAATTGTGTATTCTGGTGGAGTTGGAACAAGTATTTCTTTTGAGGAAAATTTAACTCACCAAATAGATTGTAATGTTTATTGTTATGATCCAACCTCATTAGCTGTTAATTTTATGAAAAATCACGAATATGATAAGGATAAAATAACTTTTCAAAGCTTTGGAGTTTGGAATAGAGATGAAAAAATAAAATTTTATCTTCAGGATAAAAATAACCCCTCGAATACTGGAGGATCAATTACAAACTTATTTCAAAATCAAGAATTTGAACTTTTGGAATGCTGTAAAATTAAAACACTTATGCAAAAAAACAATCATTCAAATATTAATTTACTTAAACTTGATATTGAAGGTGCAGGATTAGAGGTAATGAAGGATATGATTGCTGACAATATTCTTCCCACTCAGATTATAACAGAATTTGAGTACTCAGAAGACGATAAATTTAATCAAGATCATTTCAGTGAATGGTCCTCTAGAGTAGAAAAGGTTATTCAGCTTTATAGAGAAAAAGGTTATAAATGTTATAATTTACCCAGAGTGACACATATGGCATTCTCTTCAATCGAGGTACTTTTTATAAAAAAAACTACTTAAGACTTTCTAAATAAATCTTAGCTGCAAATTCATTTCCATATTTATTCCAGTGTGGGTCGCAATCATGAAAGTACCTATACTGTATGCCTAAATTTGAGAAATCCATTAAGTCAATTAATTTAACATTATTATTTTTACTTCTATTAGAAAGCTTTTTATACCAATATAATTCTTTATAAGAGTTTTTAGCTTTATGTTTTTGATAAGTCATATCACCTCTTGTTGGTATGATTATTAATGTTTTCTTCTTCTCTTTAATTGAGAGTAAATTAAACACATCATTTAATGTTTGATCAATCGCTTTTTTATTATTAAACTGGTATGAATTATTTGTATAAAAACTGTTACCTTCATAGATCAAAAACTTTACAGTTCTTAATAGGTTGTAACTATAAAAGTAAGTGCTACCGTATAATACTAGGTTTTCTTTAAAACTTCTTTTATTATTTTTTTTGGAAATTTTATCCTGCTTATATAGCATATTATTTAGCAAAATATCATCTTCTGCAGACATAAAATCATTTTCAGGTAACAAAAAATAAATTATCTCAGCATAATTTTCATTTTTAGTAAATTTTTCAAATCTCTTAAGATTGTTGGCTGGATTACTTCCACCTGCACCAAGATTAATAATTTTTTTATTAGATAATTTTTGAACTATTTTAGCAAAGGTATCCTCTAAATTAACTCCAAAACCTTCTGCAAAACTATCACCAACTAAAATTGCTGCTTCATTAAAATAATTACTGTCATAATTCACATCATCTCTGGCTCCAATATTGTTTGACTGATAATTTACATTAAAACATCTCCTTATATGACGATCTTTAGAAAAAGTTTTATGCCATGGACCTATCTCTTTATCAAATACCCTCCACTGTAGGCCCTTATTTTCTTGATGTATTTCATATGATGGGGATTTATTGAATATTAATAAATTATTTTTTACAGCAATAATGGAAAAAAATTCTATACAAAATGCCATTAGCAGAGTGATGCAAAATATATATTTTATTATCTTCATGATTGTTGATTAAGTCTTTTATTTAAAAAAAGTAAAATTACCACTAATAATATAAAAATAAAACCAGAGTTAAAATAACCAGCCCCTCGAATTAATTGAGTACCCACAAGTGGTATAAAAAATAACTTATGCTCAATTGGTATAGATTTATTAATTGTATATAGAAATAAAATTAAAAAGATTAAAATTACAAAAAC
>MDTF01015106.1_pt1 | contig 27213 bp, 28 predicted proteins | sample 811191 | NCBI WGS metagenome assembly MDTF01 (sample SAMN05326649, study PRJNA326480) | marine metagenome | isolation source: seawater | place: Southern Ocean | collected 2011
AATCTAAACCATAAGTTGGTCTACCATATTGATCATTTATTACTGATATCTTTTGTTTGGAATTGGATAGGGTTAAAATTGTCTTAACAAAATTATTTCCAAATGGACTAAATAACCATGAAGTTCTTATTACTATTGCTTGTCCTTTTGAATTCAAAACTAATTTTTCACCATTTAACTTCGTTTTTCCATAAACTCCTAAAGGATTTGTTTTATCTAGTTCTTTTAACTCGTGTTTGCAATAACCATCAAAAACATAGTCTGTGGAAATATGAATTAACTTAATATGAAATATTTCTGAGATTTTCACTAAATTTTCTACACCTAAAACATTAATTGTTTTTGCTTTATCAGGCTCATCTTCTGCTTTATCAACATTTGTATATGCAGCACAATTTATTATGAAGTCAACTTCATGATTTTGCATAAAATTTAGGATAGACTGGTAATTTGTTATATCTAAATTATTTTGATTTAGAAAATAAAATTTAATAGAAGAGTATTTCTGTCTTATATGTTTTAAGCATATTCCCATTTGACCATCTCCTCCTGTTACTAAAACATTAACCATATAACTTAGAATTATAATTAAATAATTTGACTTTATCTATGACTAAGTGATTTTGATCTTTTTCTGAAACTATGAATTCAGATTTTGGTAGTTTCCAATTTATTTCAAGTTTTGGATCATCATATGCTATACTTCCCTCACTGAGTTTATTGAAGTAATTATCTACTTTGTAATGGAAAATAGATTCATCACTAAGAGTTATATATCCGTGAGCATAACCCCTTGGTATAAATAAATGTTGTTGATTATTTTCATTAAGCACAAATGAAATATGCTTTCCAAAAGTTGGTGAGCCTTTTCTAATATCCACGACCACATCTAGGACCTCACCTTTAATTACGGAAACTAATTTTGATTGACTATGAGGTTCTAATTGGAAGTGAAGACCTCTTATTACACCTTTTTTAGAATTGGCTATGTTGTCTTGACAAAAGACTATTTTTCTTTCAATAAATTCTTCCAACTTATCCAAACGAAAACTTTCTCTAAAATCTCCTCTTTCATCTTGGTATGATTTTGGTGTTATTAATAAAACATCTTTAAATTCTGTAGTCTCAATTTTCATCTTCAGAATATTTATTCAGGAGATATTCTCCATAACCTGTATGTCCTAAAGACTGAGCAGTAATGATTAATGTTTTTTTTGAAATCCATCCATTTTGATAGGCTATTTCCTCTAAACAAGCTACTTTCACACCCTGCCTTTTTTCAATTGTCTGAATAAATTGACTTGCTTCTAATAAAGATTCGTGAGTCCCAGTATCAAGCCATGTAAAACCTCTTCCTAGTTTTTCAACATGAAGTTTATTTTCCTTTAAGAAAATTTGATTTATTGATGTTATTTCTAGCTCTCCTCTATCTGAAGGTTTTATTTTTTTTGCAATTTCAATAACAGAATTTGGATAAAAGTATAATCCAGCTACTGCATAATCACTTTTAGGAAATTTTGGTTTTTCTTCAATTTCAACTGCAATTTCATTTTCATCAAACCTAACAACACCATATCTTTGAGGGTCATTAACTTTAATTCCAAAAACAGTTGCTTTTTGATTGGCACAAGTTTGATCAGAAGCTTTCTTCAAGTGTTCATGAAAATTATATCCATGGAAGATGTTGTCGCCGAGAACTAAACATACTGGATCATTTTTAATAAAATTTTCACCAATAATAAATGCTTCAGCGAGGCCATTTGGATTTTCCTGTTTTATAAAATTTAAATTTACACCCCATTGATTTCCATTTCCCAATAACCGTTTATATTGATCAAGATCATGAGGTGTGCTTATTAAAAGAATATCCTTAATTCCTGCTTGCATGAGAACAGATAGTGGATAATAAACCATAGGCTTATCGTATACAGGCAGCAATTGCTTAGAGACACCTTTAGTTACAGGAAATAATCTAGAGCCTTTCCCTCCTGCAAGTATAATACCTTTCATTTTTTTTTTAAGTAAAGATAGTTGAATCATAAAAATTCTTTTATTTTTTTCACTTTATTAAATACATAAAAAAACTTGTTTATTCTAATGTTATTTGTGTCAAATGCTTTAAATTCTTCAATTAAAATTTTTATTTTACTTAATAAACCTGAATTACTTATTCCTCCAGATTGCATTTTGATGAGGTTTTTGTTTATAAACTTAGTTCTAATTTTATTGACTTGAATAAATCTTAACATGAGTTCAAAATCACCAGCAATAGAATATGAATCATCATAATTTCCTAGTTTATCATAAATTTTCTTTTTACAATAAAATGTTGGATGAGGAGGCATCCATCCGTTTTTGAAAGCACCATCGGAAAATGATTTTGAGACCCACTTCCTTACAACTTTATTTTTTTTATTATAAAATTTTAAATTTCCAAAAACAGCATCAGTTTCACTATCAAATGCATCAACTATTTTTTTCAAAGATTCTTTATCAGCAAAAGTATCATCTGAATTTAAAAATCCAATTACATCTCCACTAGCAACCTTCAAACCTTTATTAAATGCATTGTAAACACCTGAGTCATTTTCTGAAATAATTTTTGAAATATGATTAAATTTTTTACATATTTCCAAAGTTTCATCATTTGAATTACCATCAATAATTATATGTTCAAAATTCATATAATTTTGATCTTTAACTGACTCTAATGTTTGTAAAATAGTTTCAGAAGAGTTGTATGAAATAGTAATTATTGAGACCTTTAACAATATTTTGATTTTAAATTATTTCAATTGACTAAAAAAAAACTTAGAATAATAACAAATTATTTGTTCAATATATAGCTTATATTTATTTAATATTATTAATTTTTAATTAAATATAAGTCTATTCATAATATGATTTTAAATCATGAGATTTTAAAAAGTGCAATAAATGATTATGAAGTAGAGTCAATAGTTGATTGGATAAGTCAAAAAAATAAGTCAATACAAGTAAACGTTAATAAAGTGTCTTTTAAAGAGCTTATAGATTGGAGTTTTTTTAATGGACAACTTGAGCATAAAACTGGAAAGTTTTTTAAAATTCAAGGATTAAGTGTAAAAACAAATTATGGTGAAATACATGAGTGGGATCAACCCATAATAAATCAAGATGAAATTGGTTATCTGGGTTTTATAATGAAAGAAGTTGATGGAGTTCTCAAGTTTTTAGTACAAGCTAAAATTGAACCAGGAAATGTAAATAATGTCCAATTATCACCAACCCTACAAGCGACAAAAAGCAACTACAGTCAAGTTCATAAAGGCAGAACCCCTTACTATCTTGAATATTTTCAAAATGTAAAAAAGAAGAATATATTCGTCGATCAACTTCATTCAGAACAAGGATCAAGATTCTTAATGAAGCGAAATAGAAATATAATAATCTATGTTGAAGAAGATATTACATTGTATGATAATTTCAAATGGGTTTCATTAGGTCAACTAAACAAATTACTTCAGTTAAATAATATAATAAACATGGATGCAAGAACAGTTATATCTTGTATCCAATATGGAAGTCATTATGATTATAAAAATCATTACTCTTTAAAATTTGATGAATCCAAAATATTTATTAATTCATATATTAATAGATATAGCATGAATTCGATAAAAGATATTTTATTTTTTTTAACCAGTCAAAAATTCGCCTTCAATTTAAAAGTTTTTAAAAAAGATCTAAATACTATTGAGAATTGGTCAATCAAAAGAGATAAAATCGTTCATTTCACAAAAAATTATTTTAAAGTAATTGCTGTTGACGTAAAAATTGAAGGAAGAGAAGTAAACTCTTGGACTCAACCGATGATAGAACCAGCTCAAAACGGATTATGTGTTTTTATTTGTAAACACATAAATAATGTTTTACATTTTGCAACTCAAGCCAAAGTTGAGTGTGGAAGTTTTGATATTCTTGAATTAGCACCGTCAATACAAACATTAATATGTGACAACAAAAAATATTCTGAAGAACAACTTCCATTTATAAGTTATGTGAGAGAAAAGAAAGGTGAAATAATTCATGATTCTTATCAATCCGAAGAAGGAGGAAGATTTTACAAAGAACAAAATAGAAATATGATAATTTTAGCTGATGATGTTTCTGAAAATATTCCTGAAAAATTTATATGGATGACTTTATATCAATTAAATTATTTCACAAAATTTAGTAATGTGTTAAATATTCAAGCTAGAAATTTAATTTCTGTGATTCCTTATAACAGATGAAGAACAAAAAACTTAATATTGGTGTCTTAGGATGCGCTGATATAGCAAAAAGACATGTAATACCTGCAATTATAAAGTCACCTTATTTCAATCTACATTCAGTAGGTTCAGAAAATTCAAAAAAACACTTGAATTTTTTTAATGATCACAATATTAGATTTTCAAATAGTTATAGTCAAATAATAGAGGATAAATTAATCGATATAGTATATATACCTCTTCCAAATAATCTTCATTATAAATGGGCAAAAAAAGCATTATTAAATAATAAACATGCTATTGTTGAAAAACCTCTTGCTTCAACTTTTAATAATGTTAAAGATTTAAACAAAATTGCTAAAAAAAATAATTTAGCATTATTAGAAAACTTCCAGTTCAGATTTCATTCACAATTACAGTTTTTGCTTGAAGCCATTAAAAATAAATCAATAGGTGAATTAAAATTTGTTAGATCAGACTTTTGCTTTCCTTTTCCTAAAAACAATAGTAATATTCGATATAAAAAAAATCTTGATGGTGGTGCATTAAATGATACAGGAGTATATCCGTTAAGGATTTCTCAATTATTTTTGGGGCCCGATATTGATGTGTCTTATTCTAAATTATTTTATAATGAAAAATATGATGTAGATATAGGAGGAATTGCAACATTCAACAACAAGTCGTCTAATATTTATTCGCAAATCTCCTTTGGATTCGGTAGGTTTTATCAAAACTCAATCGAATTATATGGATCAAAAGGAAAGATGATTTCAAAAAAGATATTTACATCACCTCCAGACAAAACAATTGAAATTTTGTTAGAAACGAGTCAAGGAATAGAAAAAAAATTGATTGAAAAACAAAATCATTTTATAAACATGTTGGATTATTTTAATTTGGTTCTAAACGATAAAAATTTAAGAAAAAAAGAGTACGAAAATAATTTTAATCAGTCCAGGTTATTGAACGATTTAAAAAATAAAAAAAAATAATGAAGTTTCCATTTGTAAAACCACCTATTACAGGAAAAGAAGAAGAATATTTTTTAAAGGCTTTTAGGTCAGGTTTTCACTCTGGTGGTGGACCTTACACTTTAGCCTGTCAGAGTTTTATTCAAAAACAATTTAAAATTAACAAGTCCCTTCTCACAACCTCGTGCACTGATGCTTTAGAAATGGCATCATTTTTAATCAATGGAAAAATAGGTGATGAATTTATAGTTCCTTCTTATACTTTCTCAAGCACTGCAAATGCTTTTGTTTCTAGAGGTATGACTCCTGTTTTTTGTGAAATAGATGAGAAAACTTTAAACATAGATGTAAGAAAAATTGAAGCTTTAATAACAAAAAATACTAAAGCCATAATTCCAATTCATTATGCTGGAATAGCCTGTGAAATGGATGTAATTAATAAAATAGCATTGAAACATAATTTAATTGTAATTGAAGATGCCGCTCAAGCTTTTAATTCTAAATATAATGGAAAGTATGCGGGATCATTAGGTCATTTAAGCACTTTTTCTTTTCATGCGACTAAATCATATTCATGTGGTGAAGGAGGGGCTCTTAATATTAATGATACTATTTTTTCTGAAAGAAGTGAATTTTTATGGGAAAAAGGTACTGACAGAAGCCTAGTTACTAAAGGGTTAAAAAACAAGTACTCGTGGGTAGATAACGGGTCCTCATTTTTACCGTCAGACCTTTTAGCTTCTATTTTACTTGCTCAATTTGAAAATATAAATTTATTACAAAAAAAACGAGAAAAACTATTTAATAAATATGATCAAAAGTTTAATCAATTAGAAAAATTAGGTCTCCAAAAAATAACAATTCCAAATAATGTTCAAAGTAATTATCATGCTTTTTGGATTCTCTTTCCCACAAATAAACAAAGAGATTTATTTATTAAAAAATCTCTTGAAAAGCAAATTTCCCCTTATATTGGATATGTCCCACTTCACAATTCTAAGATGGGAGAAAAAATAGGAAAAACCCCTAATAAGTTAGTAAAAACTGAAAGTATTAGTGCAAGAATAGTACGTCTACCATTTTATATAATGTCTGAAACTGAAATGGATATAATTTCAAATAATCTTTATAATATTGCAGAAAAATGTCTAATTTTTTAACTACTTATGTTAAGCTTTTTATGAATTTAATAAAAACACTAAAAAAATTATTACTATATCTTTTAAAATACTTTTTAAGTGAACTATTTTATTTAAAATTAAAAAGATACTTACTGAATTTAATGGGAATAACACACAATTCTCTTGTTGAACAAAATCAATGGTCTAAAGATTATCTAATGTCTGATGATAAAGATGGTTTTTCAAACCGCTGGGGAATAATTAATCAGAATGATAAATTATTAGGAGATTATAGAATAGTGTTAGAAAAAATCACTGTTTTGAGTAATTCATTGAATTGTGTACTAGAAATAGGGTCATTAGATGGAAAATGGTCTGAAGTTTTAATAAAAAATTTCAAAAGTGTTAGTCTCATTGATTTGAATGAAGAGTTGCTTCCAATATTAAAAAAAAAATTTGGAAAAAAATTTGATTTTTATACTACTTCTGGTAATGAATTAAATCAGATTGAGAATGAATCTATTGATTTAATTTTTAGCATGGATTCTCTTGTCAGATTACCCTCAAAACTATTTATCCTAGATTATTTCTGGGAGTTTAAAAGAGTTCTAAAACATAAAGGTGAAGTGTATGTTCATTTACCATGCAATTCAAAGAAATATTGTATTGAGAATGGTTTTACTGATGTTTCAAAATCATGCATAATCCGTTATGCTAATGTTGTAAGGCTAAATATAGTTTTTTTTGATGAAAACACTCTAAACCATGGGATTATGTTACATTTAAAAAAGGGTTAAATAGCAAACTATTTATTTAAAGTCTTTATAAGGGTTTCCCACTCATTTCTAATTTTTTTGTTCCCATAATTATTAATAGCAAAGCCTCTAGTGCTATGTCTAAAAGTTTTTTTATTAAAATTAAATAAAAGTTCTTTTATTCCTTCGGCTAAATCAGTGTGAGACATATTTTTAGCTAAATAACCGGTCTCATTATTTATTAAATCTGAACTAATTCCTGTATCAAAAGCCACCACTGGTGTTCCACACATTAAAGATTCATTAATCATCATTGGTCCATTATCCTCGATTGAGGAGCAAACAAAAATATCTGAGTTAGAATATTCCTTTATTAATTTATCTATTGGTAATGTACCCAGATAATTTATTTCAATTTCTTTATTAAAAGGTAAAACTATTTTTTTTCCAGCAATGTTAATTTTAATTAATTTTTTTTGATCATAATCAATTATTTTACAAAGATATTCAATTGCTTTTACAAAATAAATCACCCCTTTACTTGGATTATTTAAATCTTGTGTGCCAAAAAAAATATTTTTTCTATTTGTTTTAATAATATTTTTTGAGGGTTTGAAAAATTTCTGATCGATTGGATAATAAATAAAACTAGGCTTCTTTCCTTTTAATAAAAAACTCTTTTGAACTTGTTTAAAGGCAAATGAAGAAGAAACATTTACACTAAATTTCATTTTGTTTATAAAAAACTTTTTTTCAAGAAAATTTCTATTGGATAAATCTTTAATTTTTTTTGACTTAATAGCCGGACAATTTGAACAACTAAACTTATATCCATTACAATCCCAGGACCAATGACAACCTCCAGTCATAAAAGAGGTGTCTACTATATTAAATAAAATACTACATCCAGTTATTTTTTGAATTTCATAAATAGTTTTAAAATTAATGAAGTGGGCAGTAAAATGAACAATTAAAATGTCAGGTTGAAAAGGAAAGTGTTTTAATAATCTCGAGGGATTTATATAATTGTTTGTTTCCCCATAATTATAAAAGTTATATTTATTTTTAAATACTTTATTAATTTTTTTATAAAACGTATGCTTTAAATACCTGTATATTTTTAATCTAAAAAAATAAAACCCAGGTAGAACAATAGATTTATTTTTAGATTTTCCAGCAAGAGAAATAACCCATGAATCTGAAAATTGATTTAATACATTATTTATTCTATCAACCGCATTACCAGCTCCTCCAGTATTTGAAGTGCAAATGTTAATTACTTTAATCATTATCAATAATTAATGAATCAAAAATAGATTTTTGAAAATGTGGGTTATACTTTAAGTCAATTATGTTTCTGATTTCATTTTTATTATTATTTTTATTAATCCAGGAAGTAATTTTTTTTGATAGCTCAATAATATTATCCTCCTCAAATAAAAATCCATTTTTTTTATCGTCTATTACCTCAACCTCTGGCATTTGATTGAAAAAATTATTGTGAGAGCCAACAGGAGTTCCATAGCTCAATGAATGAATTCCAGTTAATCCAATATTACCTGGTGAGATACAAACTTTGGAATAATAAAATAATTTAGATAGCTCTATTTCATCGTAAATAGCACCTAAGAATTTAAAATTATTATCTGACAAATCATTTTTAGCGATAAGTTCTAATCTTGACTTTTCAGGTCCATCTCCAACTATAAGCATATTTACTTTTGGAGATTTTGAGTTAACCATTGCAATACTTTCAATCAATAAATTAATCTTTTTTGTTTTTGACAATCTTCCAACAAAAATAACTATCGGAAGCTTATTATTAAAATGATTTCCTTCTGATTGAGGTTTGCTTTCTAAATTTTGAAAAAGTTTTAGTTGTAAATCATAATCCAAAGAATTATAAATAACTTTGATTTTATTTGATCTTATACCTTCTTTTATTAGTAATTGCTTTGCTCTATTTTCATAGACCAAATTAGTGTGTGGTAATTTTAAAAAAAGAATTCTAAAAAATTTTTTTATACGGCCCTCATTTCCATAAATACCATGTCCCCAGAATACAACTTTTTTTTTAAACATTCTACAGACTAATGCACCAATCCAAGTTGAAATAATACTCATTTCTCCTGTAAAAAATACAATTTCATAATTTTTAGAAAACAGGGTTTTTAATACCGTTGATTGCCAAATAATTCTACCAAATAGAAAGTAGTTTTTTAAAATGTGGATTTTAGACATTTCAAAATTAAGTTCTTCTAAATTTGTTGATTTGATTCCCCAGGTTGGTTTATTCGAATAAAATATTTCAAAATTATAATTATTTTCATTTAAAAGAAGTGACCATATAGTTTTTCTATAGTGAGGGAAAATATTAGTGAAATAGAAAACATTTTTCACTTATCAATAAATTTTAAATACCATTCATAAGTTTTTTTTATTCCATCTTTTAGACCTATTTCTGAATTCCACCCCATTTCGTTTAGTTTCTCGGAATCTAGAAGTTTTTTGGGACTGCCATTTGGCATTGAACTATTCCAAAATACATCTCCTTTAAACCCCACAACTTCTTTGACTAAATCTGATAAATTTTTTATAGAAATTTCATCACTTGAACCAACATTATAAATATGTTGAGTCATTATATTTTCACAACAAAATAGTACTGCTTTGGCTAAATCATCTACGTGCATGAATTCTCTAAAGGGTGATCCATCTCCCCAAAGATCTACATTTTTATTTTTTTTAATCTTAGCTTCATGAAATTTACGAATCATTGCAGGAAGCACATGTGAAGTCATTTTATCAAAATTATCCTTTTGGCCGTACAAGTTCGTTGGCATTAAACTGATGAATTGTTTTTTATATTTTTTGAAAATTGATTCACACAGCTTTACACCGCTAATTTTGGCTATTGCATACCACTGATTTGAATTTTCTAAACTATCAGTTAATAAAAATTCTTCTTTAATTGGTTGTGGAGAAAGTTTTGGATATATACATGAACTTCCTAAAAAAATAAATTTTTTAATATCATTCTCATAAGCAGCTGCTATCAAATTATTTTGAATCATCATGTTTTCCATTAAAAATTTATATGGATATTGAGAATTAGACCATATTCCCCCAACAATAGCAGCAGCATCAATTACCATTTCTGGCTTTTCAAATTTAAAATATTCTTGAACTAAAGCTTGATTTCTTAAATCTAATTTATTTGAATTAATTCCTATCAGATTAGAATATCCGCTCTCTTTAAATAATTTCCAACAGGCTGAACCCACCATTCCGTTATGGCCTGCTATGTATATTTTTATATTTTTATTAATCACAGGTAAAATTTACTTTATTAAAAGGTTAAGTTCAGTCACTTTAATTTTTATTATTTAATAATTTTAAATCTGAAATCATCATTTCTTTAATTAAATCCTCTAAATTATATTTTGGCTCCCATCCTAATTTACTTAAAGCTTTAGAGGAATCTCCTACTAATAGATCTACCTCCGTTGGTCGAAAATAATTATTATCAATAGCTATTACTTCCTGACCTTTTAATAATTTGTATTTAGGGTTAGTTGAAGTCACTACATATCCTTTTTCGTTAACTCCGTGTCCTTTAAATTCAATTTCAACGTCAATACATTTGAAACTTATAGAAATAAAATCCCTAACAGATGTTGTTTTCCCTGTTGAAATTACCCAATCTTCTGGCTTATCATGTTGAAGTATCATCCACATCATTCTTACATAATCTTTAGCGTGCCCCCAATCTCTCTTGGCATTTAAATTTCCTAAATAAATTTTTTTTTCAAGTCCCAATGCTATTTTAGATATCCCTCGTGTAATTTTTCTGGTGACAAATGTTTCACCTCTTACAGGTGATTCATGATTAAATAAAATTCCATTACAAGCAAACATATTATATGCTTCTCTGTAATTTACAGTAATCCAATAAGCATATATCTTTGCAACTCCATAAGGACTTCTTGGATAAAATGGTGTTTTTTCAGATTGAGGAACTTCCTGTACTTTACCATATAATTCTGAAGTGGATGCTTGATATATCCTAATCTTTTTTTCCATTCCTAAAATTCTAACCGCTTCAAGAAGTCTCAACGTACCTACACCGTCGGTGTTAGCAGTATACTCTGGTAATTCAAATGAAACACCAACATGACTCATTGCGGCTAAATTATATATTTCGTCAGGTTTAATTTCTTTTATCAAGCGTATCAAGTTAGTACTATCAGTCATGTCTCCATAATGCAGGATGAATTTTTTATTTTCCACATGTGGATCTTCATATAGGTGATCAATTCTGTCAGTATTAATGAGTGAAGTTCGCCTTTTCATTCCGTGAACTATGTATCCTTTTTTTAAAAGAAATTCTGATAAATAAGCTCCATCTTGTCCTGTAACTCCTGTAATAAAGGCTATTTTATTCATAATTATTATTTAATCTGGTTGGTTACTGAAATATATTCACATTCCTTATCTTTAAATTTTTCTAATACTGTTTTTATATCTAACTTTTTAATTCCTAATTGGATTAGGTTTTCATAATCCGATTTAAAATATACTAATGGTACAAAATACAATTTAATCTTTCCATTAAAAGAAAGTTTATTTAAGCTTACAATATTCCAATATGCAGAAGAAATAAACCCAATTATTTTAGAAGGAATAATATTTGATTTTATAAGAATTAGTTCAAAGGCCATATTCTCCTTTGAAACTATAACTCCAGAATCTTCAAGTTTTTTGAGAAACCCTAAGCTTTCTCTCCTGTGAGGAAAGTATATAAACTTTTTGTTTGAATCTGAAAGATTCTTTATAATTTTAATATGATTTCTTTCTCCAATTCTCTGGTAAACTCTAGCTCCAATAAAATATACAATATTTGATGTTTTCTTAAATCTACTTAATTTACTTAAATTTTTAAATTCATTTTTTATAATATTTTTAGATTCAATCAAATCATGGCTAGTGAAAAAATGAAGATTTAATGGAAATTTTAAAAAAAAAGTAATATTACTGGGGTAGTCTAATTTTTTATATCTAGAAAAAGACTCTATGGTAAGAAATCCGTCATCTACCAAAATAGTTTTATTTTTTTTAACTAATGAACATAAAAAAAGATGATGATTATCTAGTAAATTACCAAAAACAAAATAATTTACTCGCCATATTTTGACCCCAATAAAAACCATGTATAGATATGCTAATATTCTTTTCCTTTTAAAATACTTTATATTTTTTATGCCCAGAAAAAAAGAAGTGTTTTTAATATGTTCTCTTTGATTGTCATTAATATAAAGCGCAATAATTGTATTCTGATTTAAATTTTTATCTACAATTAATTCCTGAATATTAACTAATTGGAGAGGAGAGGATATAATAAATAGATTTTTTTTCATTTTACTTTCAAAACACAATTTACTGGGCTTCCATCTGAGTTTTTAATCATAAGTGGAGATATAATTATTTCTTCTGGTAAATGTAATTTATCAATCAATGATAATTTCATGTCTTCTATTATAAGAATACTTGAGTCTTTTTGTAAAAATTCTAAATGGGCTAACTTTCCCATTCCTTTATTGTTAACTGATGTTAGCGATATTGTGTCAAAACCAAAAATTTGTAATTTCTTGAACTTTTCTTTAAGTTTTACTCCAACATCTTTATGAAAAGAAGGATTGTCACTCCAGTATATTTTTTCTTCTCTATATTTTTCAAATCCTGTTTTCAAAATTAAAACTTCTATATTTTTTTCAATCTGATTACATTCATTTTTTATCAATTCATAATCTATTATCTGATTTGATTTTGGTGTTTTATCTAAAAAAATAATCCCTATGTTATTAAAAATAAAAAATGGTAGTGAATAATCTGATGAGGATTTTCCTTCATTAAAAAAATGTTTAGGGAAATCAATATGTGTTCCAATATGGTTGTTAAAACTCCAGGATTCAGAATTAGATGTTCTTCCTTTTTTGATTGAAGAAATTGATTCTCTTTTAAATCCTCCCTGATTGGAATAGGTAGGTGATGATTCGTCAATCCAATGAGAAAGTGATATATAATTATGTTTATTCATTTTTTATTAATTTAACTGACATCGTATTCTGCCTTTCCTAAAATCATATCAACAACTGTCGTTATCCATATTGAATGAGTATTTTCAATAATATTATATGCTTTACTTGGAACCCAAAAATTAATATCTCCAATTTTTTTTAATTGATTATCATCTGAAAAACCTGAGAAAGTAATGACTTTTAATCCTAATTTTTTTGCTTTAAGTGCTGCATTTACAATATTCTTAGAACTGCCACTTGAACTTATCAATATCACTAAATCATCTTTTGAATAATATGATTCAATAGCTTTTGCTAACCAATTCTCATATCCATAGTCATTAGCATAAGCTGTTATAAGGGATGAGTCTGTGAAACAAACTGCTTTAACTTTAGCCTGCTTTGTAAAATCGTTAGCCGCATGGCTAGCAATAGAAGAACTCGCTCCATTTCCGGCAATCATTAATTTAGAGTTATTTTTTTTAGCTTTTATACATATTTCTTTTAACTTAATTAATTGCTTATTTACATTAATTTCAAAAAGTGTAACTCTATACCTATCAAAATATTCTTTTAACCAGTTTTCCATAAATTTTAATTTTTATAAACTTTATCAATTGTTTTCATTAACAAAATAGCATCTGATGAATTACCTATAATAGGTTTATGTTTTTTTTCAATTGAATTAAAAAAATGTTTTATTTCAAGGTCCCATGAAAGATCTTCATTAAATATAATCTCTTTTTCTTTTTTTGAAGAACCTGCAACAAATGGATGAATATTCTCTATGATAATTAGTTTTTCATCCCCATATGAACCTGAGCTTGTTTTTAATCCATTTAAAATTAGTGATCCTTTTTCAAAAAATAATTCAAAAGAAAACAAATACCTCCACTGAGTCATTGTTGAATGAAGTGACGCACAAACTCCAGTTTTTGAGTTTTTAAAAATTGCAAAAACATTATCTTCAATCCCTGGAATTTTCCAATACAAATTTGAAACAAAGGATTTCACCTCGTCTAGCTCTCCTCCAAAATATAAAAATAAATCCAGCAAATGAATACCCTGATCTAGTAAAATCCCTCCACCTGACTTAGTCTTATCTACTCTCCAGTCTTTTAAATAGTTTTCATCAACTTCCTTTCCATATCGACCCCTCATCCATAATAAATTACCAAGGAGATTATCATTAATAATTTCTTTCATCTTAATTATACTCCCATGAAATCTATGGTTGAATCCAAACATAAGAGTCTTATTTTTTACTTTTCTCTCCATTCTTTCAATCTCCAAAGTCTCTTCTAGGCTAATACCAGGGGGTTTCTCTGAAAAAACATTAATACCTCTTTTTAAAGCTTCAATTATAAGTTCTTTAATGAGATAATTGGGAGTACAGATAAAAACCGCATCAATTCCTGATTCTAAAACTTCTTCAGCTGATTTCTTTATGTCAATTCCTAAAGCAATATTCTTAAGCTCTGGATCATAAATGGAAACTACTTTTGATCTTGAATCTTTATTTAGAGCATCGTGTCTAATCATGCCCATCTTTCCGTATCCAATTATACCAACTTTAATCACTTTCATTTATTTTATTATAAAATTTTATAAAATCATTTGCTAGTCCATCATAAAAATCAATACAACTACTAGCAATATGTGGGGTTTTAATTAGATTTTCTTTAATTGAATTAAGTTTTCCGTCGTATGGCTCTTTAGAAAAAACATCTAAAGCTGCAAAAAGTCTTTTTGATTCTAATTCGCTGTAAAGAGCATCTTCATCTACTATCTGTCCTCTTGATGTATTAATCAAACAAGACTTATTTTTTAATTTTGACAATCTTTTTTTACCCATAAAATGATAAGTTTCGTCATTTAAAGGTAAATGAAGTGTAACAAAGTCTGATGATTTTAATTTATCATCTAATTCATCCGTCGAATTTGATAAAATATCAAAAGTTTCAACATTAAAGATAGGCGAAGTAAGGTTTAATACTTTTTTTCCAATATTCCCTAGTCCTATTATTAAAACATCAGTACTTTTAGTTGATTCTCTTTTACTTTTCTCCCATCTATTAAAATCTCCAATAGATTTGTAAAATAATGATAGTATGAGGTGTAGGGTGAAAATTGCAGTCTCATTGTATATTATTTCTTTTGTTTTATTTGAGGGTAGTTCAATTAATATATCGTTTTCCTTTGATTCCTTGAAAGGCAAATTGTCAGTCCCTACACCCGTCTTAAAAATTCCTTTTAATTTTGGAAATTCTTCTAAATTAATTTTTTTGCCTCCTACAATAATTATTTCTGCTAAGCTTTTGTCTGAAGTATATTCAAGATTTTTATTGTAGCTAGAAATTGTATTTGTCAAATTATATATTTTCATTTGTTCTTTAATTCATCTAATGATTTATTAATAATAGATAATGCATTTTTAAAATCACTTATCTCAGAAAGTAAATGAGGTCTGAATCTAACTGTTTTTAACCTAGTTGGGTTACACAATAATCCATTTTCCTTTATTAACTCCACAAAATCATTTCTAAATTCTTTAGTTTCAAAATCAAATGCAATTAAGTAGCCAAGATGTCTAATGTTCTTAATTTCTGAACGGTTTTTTAATTTTTCTATAAAATAATTTGAATTTTTAATGATCTGTTCTGATAAGTTGTGTTTTTTATTTAAAATTTTCAAGATTGATAAAGATCTAAACATATCTATTAAATTTGAATCCCAAGTCGCCTCTAATGTTGATGGTGATTTAAATATATTAGAATGTCTTTCATTAACCATAATTCCAGAAAGCTGTGCCTTTTTTCCGAAAACTAGAATATCAGGAATCACTTCAGTATGATTATAATACCATTTTTTTCCTGAAGAATAAAAACCTGTTTGTATTTCATCAAAAATTAATGGGACATTTAAAGTGTTTGATATTTTTTTTAATTTATTTAAATATTGCAAATCCAAATAATGGTCACCAAACGTACACTGAACGGGCTCTACCAAGATTCCTGCAATTCTATCTTTAAAGTTTTTTGTATAAATTTCGAGAGAGTTTATAGACTGTTCTAAACTTTCTGAATTTAAAAAATTACTACCTTTATCATAAAAGGGCTTTAATTTTTTCCAATAGTTTCCTGGAAATCCTTCTAACCTTGATTTAACACTATCAAAACGATCTGTCAGAATTCCTCCATATCCATAAATTCCGTGAAATGAACCATTAAAAGTTAAAATTATTGGATTCTCTTTTTCACATGATTTGATAGCAGTTTTTACAGCTGCTTCTATTGCTAAAGCTCCACTTGAAGTAAAATAAAAATTTGAAAATTCATTCAATGACATTTCTAATTTAAATGTTTCTTCAAATTCCAAAAGAATATCTGAATTTATCTCACAATTTGTTATTTTATTTACTAATAAGTTTTCCATTACATCTGACCGTCTGAATGACTTAATTAATTCTTCATTGTTATAACCAATAGAAAGGGTAGAATACATCCCCATAAAATCTAGATATTTTCTATTAGTATTTAAATCGTATATGTACGAGTCTTTTGATCTAGCTAGATCAATTTTTATTTTATTTATCGAAGAGTTATTCATTTTTATAATCTTTTTCTAGATAAATATGTTCAACATCATCTCTTGAAACCGCCATTCTAATTGAAATTTCTTTTCCAACCGCTTTAATTTTATGAATTGTGGTTCTTTTTAAATAAATAAGATCACCTTTTATAGCTTTTAATATTTTATTATCATACTCAAATTCCCATTCTCCTTTTAATATTAACCACCACTCATCCCAGTTATCATGATAGTGCCTCCTATTGCCTTCTCCTGGCATTTGAGCTAACAAGGTAGCTCTGTTTGAAATTGAATTAACAAGTGTATATGACCAGCTCGAATCTTTAGGCATTGATTCAATTATTTCATCAATATTTGATTTCATCTCATTTTGATGGTCACTTATATTATACAGGATTCCATCAGAAGGTAGTATCCTACTTACATCTGAATCATAAATCAAGTTGTCAGTTGAGTAATATTTTTTTTTGTGAGCTTCGTCTTTACTCATCATTTGGGCTATTATTTCAGCAAGAATAAAATCTTCTTCATTATCAATATCAATTGTTGAATAGCCCTTTAATTCAAAATACCCTGTTTTATATACTCCGCCATGGTATGGTCCTTTTTTTTCTTTATAATTTTTAATAAATGTATTAGAATCCCACATCATTAAGCTACATGCATAAGAATAAATAGGATCTAATTTTTGAGATGGCAATGTGTGTTCTGTTTTGTTAAAATTAATTGGTTCATTTTTATAAATACATTCAATTTTATTTTCCTTAACTGACACCAAAGATTTATATGATTTAGAATAAAATTCTTTATCAAACAAAATAATATCTTCAACAGAAATAAAAGGTGATGTTGGTAAAATTTGCATCACTGAATTACATTTAGTTTTTGTTAAAAAATCAAACATAAAATCATCATTAGTTGCGGAATCACTAGCATATTTTGCCTCTCTTTTAAAAATATTTATCTCTGGATAAAATTTTCTTACATATTCCATTATTATTTTATCATCTGTATTAACATATACCTTGTCAAAAATATTTGAGTCCAAAGCTCTTTTTATACAATAATCAATTAAGGGTTTACCGTTAATCAGTCTGATGTTTTTTCTTGGAACTCGTTTGCTTCCTGAACGAGCTGGAATCATTGCTATTTTTTTTATCATTTTTATATTCTATATTATTTAGGTATTGCAATAATTGAAATTCCTTAATGTTTTCATTTATAAATCAAGTTTTTGTTGTCTTATATTCTTCCTTGAATAGTGTATTTCATTAGTTGAAAAAAAGCTTTTTATTAACTCTATGTTTTTTTCTGCTTTTGAGATCATAGGATTAGAGAAAAAAGGTCTGGAAGATCCTTCGAAGAATAATTTTTTTTGCATATAATTGACTGGAATTGTAGGGAAATACATTTGTAGTCTGCCAATTTGATTATTTTGTGTTTTAATTTCTTTTACCTCATGAAAAATTGATGCTTGATCCAAAAAAACCAAATCACCGTACTCATATTGGTCATCTAACAATATTTTATCACCGTTTTTATAAGTAATTTCAATCCCTCCTTGTTCATAATCTTTTCCTTTTTCTGATAAAATCAAAAAACATGCAAGCTCGCCGTAATAGTCTATATGTTTCGGAAACTTACATCCATCTTTATATAAATATACTGCTTGCCAAGTGTGAAGTAATTGAGATTGAGTTACTGATTCTATTTTTTGTGGATTTAAATTAAATTTTAAACAATAGTTTTGGTGATAATCGTGATATTGATATATGTAGTTCTTAAAATCTAAAACCTTTGTTATGATTTTTGTGATCAAGTCAGGATATTTGAAGGGTGAGTTCAGATAATAAAACAACCTATGCATTAAATCAACTTTTTGAAAACTTTCATACATTTGATTGGAATAATAATCTTTTAGCTTAAGAGAAATGTCCTTTGAAATAAAGTTTTTAAAAATAATATATTTTTTTTCATTAAACAATTGGCTAGAAGCATAATCTCTGAAGCTCGGAGTTTTTCCTGATCTTGAGTTTAAAGACAATTCATCAATTATTTCAGTGTCAAAGTCGAATGATTTTAATGCTCTATTATAATTTAAAATTGGCTTTTTCATTTTATTATTTTTTTTAAATATATTTTACTTCCAAAGTATTCAATAATAAAAGCACTTATTTTTTCATATTCAACTAAATGTTTAAAAGTATTTCCAGGTCCACTACTTAAAATTAAACCTATTTTATTTCCAATGTTTTTTTTGTCTTTTTGTAATGCAATCTTATAATTATTGATTTCAATATGTGGAAGAGGAGTATTAAAAAAAATTTCTTCACACAACTCTCTCATTTTATTTCTATCATTAACACCTAAAAATCCAAGTTTTAAAGAAATATAGTTTGCAAGATCAATTCCATATGATACTGCAATTCCATGAGGTATAGAATAATTTGTAACTGACTCGATTGCGTGACCAAAAGTATGGCCATAATTGAAAACATTTCTAGGCCCTTTATCAAACTCATCTATTTCGATCATTTTCTTTTTAATAGACAAACTTCTAAAAATCAATTTCTCAATTTTGGATAAATCTTTTTTTATTTCTTTTATATTGTTTGAAAATAAATCCATGTCCTTTCTAGAGTTAACTAAAAAATAATGAAGCATCTCACCTAAACCTGAAATTATATCTTTTTCTTTAAGAGACTTGAGAAAATGGGTGTCAATAAATATTTTTTTAGGAGGATAAAATCCACCTAATAGATTTTTAAAATTTTTAAGGTTAATAGAAAGCTTACTTCCAATACATGAATCACATTGACTTAATAAGTTTGTTGGAAAGAAAATCCAATCTACTCCTCTATAAATTATAAAAGCTATAAAAGATGTAATATCTTGGGTTATTCCTCCACCAATTGCAATTAGTTTATTTCCTTTTCTAAATCCAGCATCTACAATCTGAGAAATTACTCCTTCAATTTCATTATATGATTTAGCCTTTTCACTCGCTTCAATAATTATAAAAATGTTCTTAATTTTATCAAACATTAATGGATATAATTCATAAATATTTTTATCCAAAATAATTATATCCCCTTCAGATAGTTGATTTTTAAGGTTTAATTTAATCTTTTCTGTAAAAAATACAGAATAGGGATGAACATTTGAACTAATTTCAAGATTTTTATACGATTGTAAAACCTCCATCTATAATAATATTTTGTCCAGTTATATAAGTGTTTTTATCTGAGCTTAAAAAATATACCAACTCTGCAATTTCATGAGGTAAAGCAAATCTTTTTAAAGGAATTTGATCTTTCATAAGTGATTGTTGATTCTTCGTTAAGGATGCTTTTGTCAAATCTGTTTCAACAAAACCAGGAGAAATTGCATTTATTAAAACATTTCTAGACGCCCATTCTACTGCAGAAGCCCTTGTTAAACCAATCAATCCAGTCTTCATAGTTGAGTACAAAGAACGATTTGATTTTGAAATTACACTCCATATAGATGCAATATGAATTATTTTACCTCCTCCTTTTAAAGCCATACTTTTAGCAAGGTATTGGGCTATTTGATAGGGTGCCTTTAAGTTAATGTTTTGAATCATTTCGTAGTCATTAGATGAAATATTTTCTTGAGGTTTAATAATATTAATTCCAGCATTATTAATTAATACATCAAAAACTGGAAGCTGATTAAGGAGCAAAAGAAAATCTTTTATTCCTTTGTCAGAAGAGAAATCTCCAATCACCCATTTGTTAACTCCAAATGTTAATCCTTTTCCTGAAGTTGATGTACCATATACATCATAACCTTCTATTGCTAATTTTTCTGAAATAGATGCCCCTATTCCTCTACTAGCTCCAGTGACCAATACCTTTTTTTTCATAATGATAATCGTTTCAAAATTTCATTATAATCATCAAGTAACCAATCTATTGAGGATTTTGCATCTCTAGATATATCTGAAACAACCCAATTATAGAGTGTATTTGTTTCTTCATCATTATTTTTAGCATTTGTTTTCTTCCAATTTACTCGTCGATATATGGGTAAATCTCTACCATGACTTAATATTTTTCTTGGGATTTTTTCACGCTTTAAAATTTTAGAGGTCTGTTTTGTGACTTGAGTTTTAAGACGAGTTGTTATTTTTTCTAGATGAAAATATGGATCTTTAACAAACGATTCAAAGGATAATTCATAATAGTTTTTAGAGAAAGAGGATAAATCATTTTTCAAAGCATTCTTTCTAGACCACTCCAAGAAAAAAATAACTTTTTCTTTTGAATTTGCTTTTAACATTCTTTCTTCTTGACCATAAAAAAAATTAGGAAGTCTTTTTCCATTCCATTTGTAATATAAGCAAAAATCTCTTTTAGAGTTTAATAAATTCTCCATGTTCCACATGTTTTGCTTGATCATATATAAAGGGTTTCGATGAAAATTTATAAGAAGCATTTCTCCCTTAAAATTATCTAATAATGGTTTTGCATAAGCGCTTAAGCAATGAGTAACTAGATGAATAATTGGTTTTTCTTTTTCAATTAACTCCGGAACCAATTCATCTCCAGGCCCAAACAAACGTTTAATATACTTTAACGCATGAACTGATCTGAAAACTGAAGAAAGATCTTTAAAACGAAAGTTTGTTTCTCTACCCATCATTTGGTTATATAAAATTAAATCTAACTGATACTGTATCATAGAAGCAGTGGTTTTTTGATTTAATTTATTAAAATGATTTAAAAAACAAAGAGATTCTATTTCATAAGAATATTTCATTATTTCCACGCGGTCTAATGTTCCTATTAAAGCGGAAAGCATAGTTTTTCCACAACCTGGTAAACCATCTATGACTATAGCTTTAGAACATATTTCATCAGGTCTTATTAAATCAAAATCCATACAACATTAAATATTATTCCATTTTGCAATATTAATTCCATTTTTAATTAATTTATCTCTAACTATTGATAGTCCTTCTCCCATAAAGTTAAATAAATTAGCTGTAGCAGCTGCGTTTATAAAATTTAGGGATAAACAGTCCATAAAGTGCTTATAATTACCTGCTCCTCCAGCTAAGATTATTGGTGTTTTTATTTTATTTTCAATGAAGTTTATTAAACTTGTATCAAAACCAAACCCAGTTCCATCCCTGTCTATCGAATTAATATACACTTCTCCAATACCTAATTTTTGAATGTGAGATAAATATTCATAAATATTCATGTCAACTATTAAAGTCCCATTATCTGAGAAAACAGAATAGGACTTATCAATTTTACGAACATCTATAGAAGCAACAATACTCTGTGATCCATAATAAGTTGTTATTTTTTTTACTAATTCTGAATTCTTTACAAGTAAAGAGTTTAGAACGATTTTATCTGCTCCCCTTTCAAACAAAATTTTACATTTTTCAAAACTATCTATTCCCCCGCCAACAGAAATAGGAATAAAAGATCCCATTGCAAGATTTTCAACATCATCTAAAAAAGATGTTGTTGTTTTTTTATTTCTTGAAGCATCTAAAATAATTAATTCATCTATAGAAAAACTAGAATTTTGAAATTTATAATTTTTCTTCAACCATGAAATATCTCCAACCTTTTGTAAACGAAAATTTCTACTTTGCATAAAAAATCCATCACAATAAATCAAGGTAAAAATTATTCTTTTTCTTAACATTTAAAAATTTGTAATAAAACTCCTGAGAATATTTAAGCCATTTTTTTGACTAAGTTCTGGGTGATATTGAACTCCAATAATATTATTTTTTTCAAAACTTGAAACAAAGTCTGAAACATAATGTGTTTTACTTTGTTTGATATTTTCTTGCGGTTCTAACTTGTAACTGTGAACAAAATAAAAATCTAATTCTTTTTGAGAAAAGTCTTTATAAATTTTGGATTTCGAATTAGGTAAAACTTGATTAATTCCAATATGAGGAACTCGCATCTCTGAATCATCAAAACGAGTAATTTTTCCTTTCATAAATTTTAAACCTGAAATTTCCCCACCTTCTTCAGAAGATTCTAATAATAACTGCATTCCTAAACAAATCCCCATTAACGGTTTCTTTTTATTTAAAACATTATTCTCTAAAATCTTATCTAAGTTTAGTCTCTTAATGTTTTGCATAGCTTCTTTAAAAGAACCAACACCTGGTAAAATAATTTTATCAGCACTATTTATTTCACTCTCAGATGCTGTAACATTGATCTGTTTAACACCTATAAAGTTTAGAGCACCGACCAGAGACTTTATATTACCCATACCGTAGTTAACTATAGCTATATTCATAAATTAAAATCTTCTCCAGGCTTGAACTTGGGTGACCAGGTTCCATTAATTTTTTCAAAAAGAGATTTATTCGCATATTTATCTAAAACATCATCAAATTCTTTTTTATTCATGTTATAATATTCTAAAAATAATTGAATTTGTTTTTTTGGAATAGTAAAATTATCATACATTGATACAAGGTTTATTCCCTGATCTCTGGTCATTGAGCCTCTTCTAATCTCAATACCTACATCCTGAGTACTTCTTCCGAACCCAAATTTTAAATACATTAAATACGCATGTAGCTGATATAAAGCTTGATCATTTTGGGCAAAATTGGTGAAAGTATCATCATTCCCATCCTCTTTTTCTACAAGCCCACACTGCTCCTTTGCAACAATATAATTTCGATATGAATCCCAGGGTTCAAAATATGACCAATGACAGAATTTAATTGAAGAATTTTTGATTTCTTCTTCTTTGGGAAACTTAAACAAAGAAAGTTGCCTTTCAGAAAAGCCATATACTGCTCTAACTTTTTCAAGCACTTTTTCATGACCTCCTTCTAAATAAATATCTTTCATGTATTCTGTATTGTAAAATGCTTGATTCTTACTTTTTGTTGATCCACCATATTCGATTTCTCCATCCTCTCCATAAAAAACAAGAGGAACTTTAAAGTTAATTGCAACTCTAATCACAGCTGTGTGAATTGCTATTAACCAACCATAATATGGAAATCCTTTTTCAATAAAACCGTACTTATTTAAAGCATTTAATACTTTTGGATTTGTTGAAATATGAATGTGATCGAATCCTGAGTCAATGAAATTTGATAAATTCTGATCTCCAATACTTAGACCAAGGGCAGGTCTTACAGTAACTGTAAGCGGGTTTAGACCATATTTTTCCTTTAATGTATGCGCGACATATGATCCATCTTTGCCTCCACTTACAGGGACAACACAATCAAATTCATTGTTTTGACTTTTAATTCTTTTAATTTCAGAATCTAATTCTAACTCTCTTTTTGAAAAGTCAAGTGAAGATTTTTCTTCCATCCATAAACATGCGTTGCACCATCCACGACTATCGAAGCTAATCCTAGGGCGTGTAGACATATTCAAACAGTTTTTACACCAAAATATTTTTTTATTATTTATCATTTATCATTTATCAAGTACCAAAAGTACTTAAATTATATTAAATAGTCAAAAATAATTAATTAAATAACTGTCCAGCCTCCGTCTATAGCGATATTTTGTCCTGTTATGTAAGAAGATTTATCAGATAATAAAAAGCAAACAGCAGGAGCAATATCCATAGGGTCTCCCATCCTGCCTAGAGGAACTTTTTGATTATAATTTTCAACGAAAATTGAATCTTGATTATTTAAAATTCCTCCGGGAGAAATGCAATTAAATCTTAAATTAAATTTTGAAAAATATGATGCTAAATATCTATTCATGTTAATCAACCCTCCTTTAATTGCCGAATATGCAATTGGCGGATTTAAGGAGGTGTTTTTATAAATATTAAAATCATTTCCTACCATACCATATATCGAAGCAATATTAACCACTGATCCTGAATTATTTTTCTTCATTATTTCGACAACTTCTTTAATTATAAAATAAACTGAATTTAACTGCCAATCAACATTTGTTTTAAAGGAAAATTCCGTGATGTCTTCTGGTTTTGCTCCCCAATCATTAGTTCTTGGATACGCAGCATTTACCAAACCGTCAATTTGATTATAATTAAGAAGTATTTTTTTTAGTGTTTCTATATAATCTTCTTTTTTTAAATCAAATTGATATGAATGATCTTTATTCTCTTCAATTGAAATGTCTAAATTTATAGCAATTCCCCCTTCACATTTTATTTCATTTACAATTGCTTTACCAAGAATTCCGGAACCTCCCGTAACGATAATATATTTATCTTTTAAATTCATAGTATTAAATTTATAACTTCTAATCCTTCATTTAAATTATTCATCTCAATTTTTTTATTTTTTATACTATCAAAAAAATAATCTATTTGGTCTTTGTACGATAATAACATTGCATCGTTTTTTGAACTAAATAGTTTTTTATGTGAATTTGTAACATTTCCTTTTATAAAATCAATTGTCAAAATATCTGTTTCACGAACAATTTCAATTTTCCTCTTAGCTTCCTTTCTAAAGTAATTTAGCATTATAGTAGCTGAAAAGTATTTATATCCAAAATAAATAAATGCCCAGTCATTAGAATCAATTTTTAAACTAGAGATTTTTCTCTTTTTAATTAGTGATGATTCTGGCTTTCCAAATAAATAATATAGTAAATCTGGTTCATGAATTAAATCTAAATCAACTCCTCCTCCCATATTTTTTATGGAACTATATAATTTTCTATAATCTTTTTTTGGTCTCCAATCGGGAAGATAAGAACCAGCATAAGCTGAAACCTCAAGTATGTTTGATTTATTTTTAATTAAATAGTTTTTTAAAAATTTTGTTAACGAATGAAACCGTAAATTACATCCTACATATATTAATTTTCTTTTTTCTTTTGGAAGCTTATTTAAGCGTTTCCATTGATTTTTATTTACGCAAATAGGCTTTTCAATAAATATTGGAATTTTATGTTTTATAAGGTCAATTATTTGATCGCAGTGAAAAACAGAGGGGCTAGTTATAAAAATTGCTCTAAAACTCATCAAGGTGATTTCTTCTTTATCAATCAAAATAATATCTTCAATATTATTATATGATTCACCATAATTAAGCACATAAAAAACAGCCTCATTAAATTTATTTTGAATTAAAAGTCTATGTTTTAGGGCAATTGAACCATATCCTACAAATAAAATATTCATATCAAATCATTTATTTTGTTTTTATTAATTAAAAATTCGAGAAATTCAAAATCAATCGAATTATCTAGATCAAAACAAATATGGTTTACTTCGTAAATTAGGGATTTTTCAGTTATTTGACTTTTATTATTTTTTTCAAAAAACTCCCTCCTAAACCAATAAAATGATGCATTTAAATCATAAACTTTAGGTCCTTTTTGTCTAGATAAAATTGTTTTAATTGGTGTTTTTACTAAATTAAAAAAATTATTTTCTTTTTTCTCAACCATATTAAAATATGGATTTCTGTGAGCAGGACTTACAGAAAAAAGAGATAATGCTTCTGGTTCGTTAAAAAACATTTTAAAAGAATCTTCAATGTCAAATATTGTCCTCAACGGTGAGGTTACATCTAAATCAAGAATAAAATCAAATTTTTGATTATTTAATTTTTCGTGATAATTTAAAACATCAGTAATTACAGGAACTTTTCCAGATTCGTCACTTGCTAGGTTTTGAGGCCGAATATACATTTTGGAATTTAATCCATAATCCTTAGCTATTTTAATAATCTCTTTACTGTCAGAAGATACAGCAATTATAGGATTAAAGTCTTTGAAAACCTTTTTAGCTATACTAATTGTGTGAGCTATTAATGGCTTTCCATTTATAGATCTTATATTTTTTCCTGGAACCCCTTTTGATCCTCCTCGAGCACATATTGTAATTAAAATATTCATTACATTATTTTATTGAATTTAGAGAAAAATTTTTCCAAATCTTTCCTCTGTATGTTTTAAATGTTTTATCGTGTTAGGATAGAAATACATAGTGTATGAATATCTAACTCCTTTATTTATGTTTTTTCCCCTATGAACATGTGAACCATCAAAAATTATTACAGTTCCTTTTTTACCTTCAATTTGATCAATCTTATATTTTTTTTTATCTATTTCATTTTCTATACTTTCATCAGAATATCTAGGATTTTTTATTGGAATTCCTAAAAGTATTTTTTTAAGTGATTCAAAATTAAATTGAAACTTATCTTGTCTTTTTGCATCATTTATTTTTGATCCTTTTATAAACTGAAAAGGACCATTCTCATTATCAACATTGTTTAAGTAGACCATAGCTTTTAACTGCTCCCTATCTGAATCTCGATGCCATCCTCCCCCACTATTTATTGTTTTTCCATCTTGAACTTCAACTTTTCCTGCTACTATAAAATGACAAATAATATCTTTACTGGCGTATTTTTTAACTATAGAATTTATTTTTTCATTTTTAAACAAGGTTTTAGCTGATTC
>MDTF01006053.1_pt1 | contig 27182 bp, 24 predicted proteins | sample 811191 | NCBI WGS metagenome assembly MDTF01 (sample SAMN05326649, study PRJNA326480) | marine metagenome | isolation source: seawater | place: Southern Ocean | collected 2011
GTGCCCTTTTCCTTCACTGATACGGAAGGAATAGGCTCACCCGTTTTTGCATCGGACACAATTCCAGTCACATTCTGCGCAAGGGCAGAAAATGAAAAGAATGTAGCGATAGCAAGGGCGAATAGATTTGCTCTGCGTTTCATCTAGGTGTTATTTGAATGTTAAACAGGGTAAATATAATGTAAATTTTGATTCAGCAAGCCTTTTAATCCCTTATTTTAAAAGGGTTTAGATAAATTAAGTAATAAAACGGAAAATAAAATCGGAAAATAAATCAATAAGCGTAATTAATACACTTTATCTTTTTTTATTGCACTAAAGAACCAAATAGAACATTTTACTGAATCAGATAGGTGACTTTTTTCTATTTAAAAACAGAAAAGTCTTTTTTTAATTTCAAATCCAAGAAAACTAAAAGAGCTGATGAACCCCAAACTAAGACTGCTGCCTTGTCCATATCGAGAAAATTATTTAATACCCCATGAACAAAATAAGTCACAAGCCCCATCAAGGAGCACAAAGCAATGCTTCTATCGACACCATATGGTAAACGATTAACAACCCTAAACCCAGTATTAAATAAGACCACAAGATAAATCAACATCAAAAATAGCCCTGGCCAACCTTGCTCAGCCAATAGTCCTATATACTCACTATGAGCATTTCCGCCGTTACCAGAATTCGTAGATATGACTGTCATTTCAGATGAATGTTGGAAAGGGGCATATTGAAATTGATAAGTGCCAGGTCCCCAACCGGTAGTAGGACGACTTTGAAACATACGTATCGCCGACATCCATCTATTAATTCTCTCCAAATTAGAAGCATCCGATGATATATTGGAAATACTTTGAATATGTTCGGAGAAATTATCTGAAGAAACGGTATCGTTTTTTGTAAAAATCCTTACCCAATGTTCTTGAGTAACGTAAAGTGTTCCAACAAACATAAAAAGTCCAAAGAAGAAATATTTCAAATTCACTTTGAGCCTTATCAACGCATAAACACCAAATGATGCGATAATACTTAACCATGATGCCCTAGAGTATGAAAACACTGTGGCAATAGTTAACAAACCCAACAAACCATAAGAGAGGATGGAACTGGTTAGCTTCTGCTTCTTAAATGCTTGATAAATTGCAAATGGGAAAACAAAAGCCAATGCCATACCATAAGCTGTATGTTCCTTGTAGAAGGGGAACATCACCCAGGTGCTCGTCTGCTTACTAAAATCAAACTGAGAATGAACATACAAAGTATAGAGACATGAAATAGCGAGACTTACCGTGTAGAAAAGGAAAAATTGCTTGCGCGCAGCTTTTGATTCGAAGACATTCGACATTGCAAAAAACAATGGCACAATAAACCAGACTCGCGATATCCATGATTTAACCGAAACCAAAGGCATCTCACTAGTGAAAATAACAAACCCCATCCATCCCAATTGAGCAAGTAAAACAATCGCTACAGGGTGCTTTAATAACTCCCATGGAAGTTTTCCATTCTGCAGAAATCGAAGTAAAAGAAAAAATGATATTCCAATGAAAATAGGCTCTGTCGGCAAGCTGACACCCAAATTAAACATAGAATCCTTCAGAGTCACAGACAATGGCGTTATTGCGACTGCAAACAGAATCAAGCTATTGAGATGAAAAAAAGACCAAACAACAAACATCAATGCAAAAGGAACAGCCGCAAGTATGTAATGCTCAAATGCCACCGAAAACCCCACTAAAAGAATAAACAGTGCCCCAATTATCCAGATGGAATAATTTTTTATGAAGGTAACTGTTGTCTCAGATCTCTCCATGTGTTCATAAGAAGGATAGCCAGAAGTGTGGAGACAAATGTTGCAACGGTACTAACCACAACAATTAACCAACGAATTGGATATTTTTTTTTATCTGCTGGAATGGCTTGATTAACTCTGAAAGTAGCAGGCATAACCTGGCTTGCATCCACACGCGATTGATTAAGCTTGGTGCGGATTTTAACTTCTTCCTCTTTCATCAAGTGAAGCTCATCCCGCAGAGAGACATACCTACCACCGTATTTAGCTAAAGTGTCTAAAACAGCTTTCAATTGATCTACAGCTTTTGTCGGTCTACCTTCAGCTATTGCAGTTGCATATTGCTCAGAAACAACCATAGACTGCCCCTCATACTCATGAACCCCTTTAAGACGGAGTTCTTTTATTTCACCTTCCATTTTGCGCATTTCTTGACGCACTTTAGTGTATTCACTTTGAACAATATTTAAGCCCACTTTGGCGCGATTGCGCTGAATTCTGCTTTTTACACGATCCAATAAGCTTGTTATCGCATTTGCTACATCAGATGCGATTTGAGGATCCGTATCCAAGACATTTATCTCAACACTCATAAACTTGGTCCGTCCAAAAGAAATTTTATCAGAATACTCTTCAAACAAATCGGACCTTAAGGTTTGACTTTCTACATCTAGGTTGTAATGCTCAACCAGTTGAAACCTCTCGGTTATAGTATCAAAAATTACATCCGAATTTAATATTTGTATTAATTGCTCTGCCTCCTCTTCAGCTCCGAATTCAAGGAAATCTTGATCTTGGTAAGAATCTTGAGGCAGCAGAGCTTTAGAAGGGGAATTGGTAGTAGACGGAAAAACTATTACTGTAGACTCATAAAGAGGGGCCACAAAAATCGACATAGATCCAATAGCAGCAGCAACACCAGCTAAAAATGGAATGACAATTAGCGCTTTTCGCCATTTGAATAAAAAGTGTAGGAGATTTTCAGAGGTAGCATCCATTGAGTCGTTCTTAGTTCCACAAAGATAGACTTCTTCCAAGAAGAGTCTCCAATTCGCGAATATCATCTAAAAAGTAATTCATCGCTTTTTCACGAATAGCAGGAGACAATATATCAGGATCTCTTTTAAATAAATAATTTTTCGCACGAGCAATTAGTTTTTTTGAGAAAAAAGTTTTAAAAAAAATAAGATTGGATCTGAATATAAATTGATTGATTCTTGGAAATTTTGGATCTTGACCTTCGTGGGCTTTGAGCATTGTCGGTAATATACTCGTCTCTACTTTCCAAAATTGACAAATTTTATCCCAGCTGGTTTGCGGTTCAGAAAAAAATATTTCATAAATCTCTATTTTTAATTGATTCGAGCCGAAAAACTCCATCCATCGCTCTATACTTTTTGAATAACAGCTCAAATGGTAAAAATTCTCGCTTTTTCCCCAAACTGAGACGGCTAAAAAATCTTTTTCCAACTCTTGCAAAAATGTCCCAGAAACAAGACCGTACTTTCTTGCCATTCGATAATGAGACCAGGCGCGATCTACTGGGTTTCTTATAACTATTGAAACTTTAGCATTCGGGGATGCTCGCTTTACCTCTGCGGGAGCCTTTGTACTCCATAAATAGCTTGTCGAACATTCAGCTAGCTTCTGGCCTTCAGATGCATGTTCGAAAAGTCGTTTATAATGCTTTGCATCTTTTATAAATCCTTGATGGATAAATTCTAAATCACCTTGGGTCCAATAGCCGATTGGTAGGCTTTTTAACATTGATTTAAAACCCAAAGAGAATTTTTTTTCATCGATTTCCTTGGAGAAATAGTTTGGTTCTTTAATTCTCGATAGAGCAATCCCTGGATTCTCATTCATCCAATTTGCAATAGACGTAGTACCAGCCTTCGCAGCTCCAATCAAAAAAATATCAGGATTCACCATTGCTTAACGCCAAAAAATAAGTGTTCGTATCCCTGTGCGACGGTATCCAACGATTAGGGCCCAAATATTCCATAAAATCATAGAGCAAGAGGTAGCCCACGCCGCACCAAGAAGTCCATAGATAGGAATAAATATTATGTTTGCCGTTATGTTCAATATAACAGCACCTACCATGGTGTTTCTTGCATGATTTTCGTTACCGGTCATGTTTAAGATATACATAACTGGCCCACAAAGAGCATTAACGACTTGTCCAAAGGATAAAATCCTTAGAATATGCAATAAACTCTCAAAACCCTCACCAAATATTGACAAAAACAATTCTCCAAAAAATACTAGAACCAAGAAGAGCGGAATTCCAATAATAGTATTTATCAGAGAAGCACGGTAAATTAAAGACTGAAGCTCTGTGCGCTTCTGTTGAGACCATAAGGCTGAAATCTGAGGTGCAATTTGCGCATTGACGGCAAACTGTGTGAATGTTATCAATGTCGCTATTTTAAATGCCACCCGATAATTGGCAACATCTTCAGCATCTAAGAAATAACTTAAAGCTAAAGTATCTGACCATGACATAATCATAAATAGTGCACCAGTTAAGAACATTGATGTGGCGCTGGGAGCATAAACTTTTAACGACGGCCAGCTATTGATAAATAAAGGGCCGTTTCTGCGAATACTAATAAATGCTAAAATAGAAACGCCAAGTAAGAAGCCCATTGGACCCATTTTAAATTCTGGAAGAACATAAACAAGAATAGAAATCAAACCCAAAAAAAAGCTAGTTTGAAAAACCCCATACAACAGCCAATTTTTGCGCGCCCTCAGGTACTCCGAATGAATTTGGAAGAGAGAAAAGAAAGGCAGTGTGAAAGCGACTAATCGAAGAACATATGCAAGACCATCTTCATTAAGAAACTCCTCCACAGAATTTGCCGAAAAAAACAATATCACACCAATAAGGAACGATGAAATTCCAACAAAACTTTGAATTTTCCTTGCAAAGTCCCATCCCTCTTGACGATTCATTTTAGCAATCTCTCGCATCATTATTCCATCGCTTCCCCACTTTGACAGCGTTGCTAGAATACTAAGAAACGTGAATGCCACTTCAAAAACCCCATATGACTTTGATCCATAAACATTTATAACTGCCCAAACAAATGCATAGCCTCCAAGTGCACCAAGAATTTTTAAAACCATCACAAGAGAACTGCTTTCCAGCAAAGATTTCCATTCTGAGTTTAAGAATTTGATTGTCATGCAACAAAGGTCATACTTTTGAGGTAATGCCCCAATCAATAACAATAGCTATAAATGGCCGCTGGCTCCTTGCAGATAAAATGGAAGGTACTGGCTTGTATACGCACAATATAATTAAGTTGCTAATCGAGCGACATTCATATGTGGATTGGCATATTTTTTATGATAGAACACCAATAGCTCCGAATTTATATCCAGGAGCAAAAATTCATATTCTGCGCCCTGCGGCAAGACATCCGCTGCTTTGGACCTTCTGGAATGAGTGGCTTGTACCCAACAAACTACTCAAAATAAAGCCATCAATTTATTGGTCTCCGGATGGGCTTCTTCCAAGTCGAAAATCCCTCAAGAATTCTTCTATCAAGTTGATCACTACAATCCATGACTTAAATTTTGTTCATCGTCCGAATGAAATCCCTTCAAGGGTGGGCACTTATTATCGTAAAACATGCGAAAAAAGTGCCAAAGAAGCAGATAGAATTTTTACCGTATCGAAGACTTCCAAAGATGATATTATAAAAACTTATTTAAAGCTTGAAGCAGACATTGATATCACATATAATGCTCCTCAAAAGGAACTTAACGCTTTGGAGGAAAAACAAAAAATAGAAGCTCGTGAAAAATACGGAAATGGAAACCCTTACTTCTGTTTTCTAGGATCTTTTACCCCGAGAAAAAACTTAAAAACGATAGTGATTGCATTTAATTCATGGTGTTTAGTGAATCCAAATGATAAACACCAGCTTGTAATTGGAGGCAGATCGCTTCACGAGGATGAGGAGTTAAGCAATGCTTTAAAGGATGGAAATAATAGAATTTCTCTTCCGGGGTTTATTTCATCAGAAGAATTAAATTCATTTTATGGAGGCGCAACAGCTTTTCTTTTTCCAAGCTTTTTTGAGGGTTTCGGAATACCCATAATTGAGGCAATGGCGTCAAACTGTCTGGTTCTTTCATCAGATTCATCTTGCATGCCGGAAATTGCAGAAGATGCCGCATTTTATTGCCGTCCTAAACAAGTTCAAGACTGGATAAATGCCTTAGATTTTTCGGTTGGGCAACATGAGTCCGTAAAGGCATTAAAATCAAAAGGTTTAGAGCGAGCAAAATATTTTCGTTGGGAAAATTCAGCAGCACAGGTTTGGGAATCGTTTAATGATATTTTATCGAATGATTAATAAACAAAAATATACGGCTGGTCTTGATGAAGCCGGGCGTGGCTGCCTAGCTGGACCTGTAGTTGCAAGTGCGGTCATATGGCCAGATAACTATATGTTAGAAGGCCTTACAGATTCAAAAAAGTTGAATGAGAAAAAAAGAGATCTTCTGAGAAAAAACTTGGAAGATTGCATACCCCCAGGCAATTGGGCTGTTGGCATCTCTACCCCAAAAGAAATAGATGAAATAAATATATTACAAGCTACATTTTTAGCCATGCACCGGGCAATAGAAAAGTTAACAGTAAAGCCCCATTTACTATTAATAGACGGAAATAGGTTTAAACCTTACCTAGACATTCCTTATCGATGCGAAATAAAAGGCGATGCAAGATTTCAGGCGATTTCTGCAGCCAGTATATTTGCAAAAACATATCGCGACCAACTAATGAAAGAGGCACATGAGAAAAATCCAGATTATGGCTGGAATATGAACAAAGGATACCCCAGCGCAAATCATAAAGAAGCTTTAGCGACTTATGGAATGACATCAATTCATAGGAAAACCTTTAAATGGAAAACATCACAAGTAAAAATTAATTTTCCAGACAATGGATGATTTTAAAAAAATATGATAGCCTCAGTTAAATTTTTAATTGTAGTTCTCATTACCCTAGGACTTAGCAGTTGTTCAAATAAAGCTGAGGGAATTGCCGTTTTGGAACCAGTACCGGCAAATGCCATGATTTTAGCTTCGATAAATAATCTCGAATCATTCAATATATCGTCGATAGAGACAGATCGTTTACCAAAAATAAAAAGCTTAAAATTCCTAATAGAAAATTTCTGTAGCGATGTAAATGGAGCTTTTCTAGTTAGCTACCACCCAGTAGGCGTTAATGGACACCATTGGCTCATATCCATACCGCGAAACTCAGCTAAATCATGGCACCCCTCTGGATTATCAGGATTAAATGGACTTGAGAGGCGATCATACTCGATTGGAACTATTTGGAAAACGCAACTAGTCACAATTGGGGAGACTTCAAATTATATATTGATTAGCACGTCGTCAATTTTAACAGAAGAGGGTATTCGTCAAATAGAAAAAGGCGGTGGACAATATTCTTATGAATATTTTAAAGAGCTCCCGAATAAACTCTTAAATAACGATTTTATCACACTTAATAGGAATGAAAAAATAAATAACCTATCGATTCTATGGCCTTTGTTTAACGAAAAAGAAGTGGACGACATATATAAATTTTTGCGGCTTCAACAACCAAAAAGTTTATCATGGAACTTTAATAGAGTAGCTGATAGTAATTCTTTTTCTGCCGTTTCTGATCAATTTGATATCGCTGAAACATCAATAGACTTTATGCATCTTTCTGAAACTATACCTTTTCCAGGATGGAAATGGATGGTTCCAGAACTTAATTGGGGAGCCTGGATAAGCGCTAAAAATAAGCTCACATTTAAGGATCAATCTTTTATCTCAGTAGCATCAGGCGAATTATGTTTTAAAGGGCGTGGAAATAGGACATGGAAAGCCAGCGTTTATTATTCTGATAATATCAATTTAACAATTCAACATTGGGAAAATTCAAATGGATTAGAGATTAAAAATTTAAATTCAATAGATAATCCATTAAAAAAGCCCCCTACTTATTCTTTCATAAAAAGATTTGGACCTTTTTTAATTTCTGTAGCTGATAGCAATATGTTCAATCGTTATGGATCTTACCTTGGAATCGTACGTTCTGAAAAAGAAGAAAAAGAGTTTCAAGGGGCAATGAAATGGATAAAAAGCCAACCAGCCGAAGCTAACATTTGGTGGGTAACCAACGCTAAATATGATTTCATTAACAGCGAAACTGACGAAACGCGATGGAACGGCCTGTCTCTTCGTCTTTTAAACAATAAAGCTTCATGGTGGGCTTCTAAGACTCTCAAGAAGAAATAAAAAAGTCTATTCCAACTTTATTAGATCTCCCACTTTTGGCCTGTAACCTACAGACCAGTCGTTAATTTTATACAATGACCTAAGCTGAATTGAATAAAGTTGAGAAATTAAATGAGCATCTTGACCTTCCTTAAGTCGATGTGTTGAAAATTCTCTGAGCTTCCGTGAAAAAGATTTCGCTTTTTTTTGGATAAAAACTCGATCACCTTCTTTAATTTCAGTGCAATAGGTGAAATCATTAAAACGAAGTAATTTTTCTGTCGAAAGTCCATTTTCTATAGCAAATGACTCAATACTCTCATCTATATTTAAAACCACATAACATGGCCCATTTGGACTCATTGAGAGACGACCATTATACTTTTTGCTTTTTGTCTTTAAATTATTTATAACTCGATCATACTTAAATAATTCTTCATTTTCAATAATATTAATGAGCCGGCTTCTGTAGTCTTTATTTGTAGCATATCCGGCATCTTGTAAACCTTTTGCCCAGGACTTGAAATCCCGAGGATCTAGAATAAATAAATTATCATATCTACTTCGAGATGCAATAAATAAACTATGATCACGAAAACTTTTTCTGACCCGGTTATAAGCGCGAAAGCATTCATCTTGTAGATCGTCATCAGCATAAATAGTCTTTCCAGTCCAGTTTTCATGGCATTTAATCCCAAAGTGATTATTTCCTTTTTTTGCTAAACGGCTATTTCCATTTCCGCTCTCTAAGATCCCTTGAGCCAGGGTTATAGATGCTGGAATACCTGACCTACGCATTTCACGAATTGCTATTTTAGCATATTTTTCAATATAAGCTGACCGAGTTATTAATACTTGAGCAAAAACACTTTGGCAACAAAAAGAGATAAATAAAAAAATGTAACCTAGTGATTTCATGAATTTAAACTAAAAAGTAAAGTTAAAGGCATCATACCTTTAAAAAAATAAAATTAGCGACTTAAAAAAGAGAAATAAAACGCCAAATAAAAAGTCTTTTATTAAAAAATGGATGAATTGAATTCAGAAGACTATTATTATAATCGTGACGGACTAATTGTCTTTACTGAACAACATCATCTCAAAAGAGGTTATTGTTGTGATAGTGGATGCAAGCACTGCCCATTTAAAAATGATAACCATCAAACAAAAAAGTAGCAGAGTATGAATGAATTTCAACAAGAAATTTTAAATGGAATTCCAACTTCATTGCCTGAGCATCCAGGTTACGACTCAACTGTATCTCACGCACCAAGAAGAAAAGATGTTTTAAATACTGAAGAAAAACAACTTGCCTTGAGGAATGCTTTAAGATACTTTGATGTGAAAAAACATTCCAAATTAGCAAATGAATTTGCTTTAGAATTAAAGACTTATGGACGGATATATATGTACAGATATAGACCTACATATAAGATGTGCGCACGTCCTCTAGGTGATTATCCTGCAAATTGCAATCAAGCAGCAGCGATCATGCTAATGATTCAAAACAACCTTGATCCTGCCGTTGCTCAACACCCACATGAACTTATTACTTACGGAGGAAATGGTGCTGTTTTCCAAAATTGGGCACAATACCGACTAACAATGAGCTACCTGGCGGAAATGAATTCTGAACAGACTCTCCATATTCATAGCGGACATCCACAGGGATTATTCCCATCAAGCATTGAAGCACCCCGTGTAGTAGTAACTAACGGAATGATGATCCCGAACCACTCTAAGCCAAATGATTTAGAAAAATATAATGCATTAGGAGTAACCCAATATGGTCAGATGACCGCGGGTAGTTATATGTATATCGGACCCCAAGGAATAGTCCATGGAACAACAATCACTTTAATGAATGCGGCTAGAAAATTCACTAAAGGCAATCTAGAAGGAAAAATATTCATCACTGCGGGATTGGGTGGGATGAGCGGTGCTCAACCAAAAGCGGCATCAATAGCAGGAATGGTAAGCATTACCGCTGAAATAAATAAAAGTGCAGCCATAAAGAGACAAAGTCAAGGCTGGGTTGATGAAATACATTTTGATGTTAACACTGCAATTTTTTCCGCATTGGAATCTCAAGAAGAAAAAGGTAATCGATCCATAGCATTTGTTGGGAATATCGTCGACTTATGGGAAGCTTTAATTGAACACAATGTAACTGTCGACTTAGGTTCAGATCAAACATCGCTGCATAACCCCTGGGCTGGAGGTTATTACCCTCAAGGCTATAGTTATGAAGAAGCGAATGAACTAATGGTTACAGACCCAGTAAAATTTAAGAGTGAAGTGGAACAAACTCTTCGAAAACATATTGCTGCCATTAATCGTCTTCATGCCAAAGGCATGTACTTTTTTGATTACGGAAATGCCTTTTTATTAGAATCGAGCAGGGCTGGTGCGGATGTCCTAGCAGAAAATGGGATAGATTTTTCATATCCAAGTTATGTTCAAGACATCTTAGGACCCCTATGCTTCGACTATGGATTCGGACCCTTCCGATGGGTATGCTCAAGTGGGTCAAAAAATGATTTAAAGCTCACAGATGATATCGCAGCAAACATCTTACGCAAGATGTCTGAAAAAGCTCCAAAAGACATCATGATTCAAATGAAAGATAATTTGCATTGGATAGAAAATGCAAATGACAACAATCTCGTTGTGGGTTCGCAAGCAAGAATACTTTATGCAGACAGCATTGGTAGGATAGCAATAGCAGAGGCATTTAATAAGGCTGTAGCCAAGGGTGAAGTTGGACCAATAATCATAGGTCGTGATCATCATGATGTAAGTGGAACTGATTCTCCATATCGCGAGACATCAAATATTTATGATGGTTCAAAATTTACAGCAGACATGGCCGTACATAATGCCATAGGAGACTCTTTTAGAGGAGCAACATGGGTGAGTTTGCACAACGGAGGTGGAGTTGGATGGGGTGAGGTTATAAACGGGGGATTTGGAATGTTACTTGATGGAAGTGCTGAGGCTGAAAGAAAGCTAAAGTCTATGCTCTTTTATGATGTGAATAATGGAATTGCAAGACGAGCTTGGGCAAGAAACCCGGAGGCACTAATCGCAATGAAACGAGAAATGTTGCGTGAGTCTTCGCTTAAAGTTACAATTCCAGAAATCGCAGAAGATGATTTAATAAATTCGACTATAGATCAACACTTTTGATTATTTTCGCAATATGAAAAAACTTAATTGGATCTTAATTAGCTCTCTATTTTTTTTAACCAGCGCTTGTATTGATGTTGAATCTGGCGCAAAATCTGAAAAAACCGGTGAATTAAATATTGGTTATGTCAGACTGGACAGCTTAACTAAACTTTACAGCTATCACGGCGAATTAGTCGGTGAGATTGAGGCAAAAGCAAAAAAAATGGAAGCTGAACTCATCAGAAGTCAGCAAAACATTCAAGCTGAATATGAAGTCCTTCAGAAGGCAGCGCCAAGCCTTTCTAAGATAGAATTAGAAAGAGCACAAATGGATTTTCAACGAATTCAACAGCAATACCAGGCCCTCGAACAGCAGAGGACAGGGGAATTACAGCAAGAAGAATTTGAGATGAATACTATTGTAAAACAAGAAGTTGACAAAGCAATTGAGGCAATGAAAGCTGAAATGGATCTAGACCTAGTATTTATCTATGAATCAAATCTTTTGTACGCCAAAGACAATTTAGATTTAACATCTGCACTTGCAGAATATTTAAATCGATTAGATCGGCCTGAACCGAAAAAATAGGTGACGTTAATTTCAGTTTGCTTTAGCCTCATCTAATATTGCGCGCGAAATAACCATTCTTTGAATCTCAGATGTGCCCTCATAAATTTGGGTTATTTTTGCATCACGCATGAATCTTTCCACATGATATTCTTTTACGAATCCGTAACCGCCATGGATTTGAACAGCCTCAACAGAGACTTCCATAGCAACTTCAGAGGCGTATAATTTAGCCATAGCTGATTCTTTTACATATGGATGGCCTTGGTCTTTCAACCATGCAGCTTTTAGCACGAGAAAACGCGCAGCTTCAATCTTTGTAGCCATGTCTGCAAGTTTAAACGCTATGGCTTGATGGTCACCGATTATTTTATTAAAAGATCGTCTTTCGGTTGCGTACTTCGCAGACAATTCCAAAGCTCCTGAGGCGATACCCAAGGCTTGAGCCGCAATTCCAATTCTTCCTCCTGACAATGTTTTCATAGCAAATTTAAATCCGAAACCATCCTCACCTATCCTGTTTTCTTTTGGAACTTTAACATCGGTAAACATCAACGAATGAGTATCACTGCCTCTAATGCCAAGCTTATCCTCCTTTTTACCTAATTGAAAACCGGGCATTTCTTTTTCGACTATCAAGCAATTGATACCCCTATGTCCTTTTGAAATATCTGTTTGCGCAATTACGAGATATATTGAGGCGCTAGAACCATTTGTAATCCAATTCTTAGTGCCATTGAGTAAATAATAATCTCCCATATCCTTGGCTGTCGTTTTTTGACTTGTCGCATCACTTCCAGCTTCCGGTTCACTTAAGCAAAACGCACCTAGAACTTCTCCAGAAGCAAGTCTTGTCAAATACTTTTTTTTCTGATCCTCTGTTCCAAACTCCTGAAGTCCCCAACAAACTAAAGAGTTATTCACACTCATTATAACAGCTGCTGAGGCGTCACATTTAGAGATCTCCTCCATAGCCAGCACATATGAAATTGTATCCATACCTCCGCCGTTATATTCTGGACTTGTCATCATACCTAAAAATCCAAGTTCAGCCATTTTCTTAACTCCATCAGTAGGGAATCTCTGCTCATTGTCCCGTTCGATAACACCAGGCATCAAGTCATTTTGAGCAAAAGATCTTGCGGCGTCACGAATCATTTCGTGCTCTTCAGTAAGTTCAAAATTCATATCTATTGTGGATTTAGATGTAATGAGATTCAAAAATACAACCCAAGAAGCTCTGCTTGGATATGTTCCTTTAAATCTAATTTGATTTAATAAATTTGGACTATGGCTATTTTCTTTAAAAGCAAAGTTCACCCTAAATTTAAATCAGATAAAAATAAACCTATCATCGCTCTTGGATCAATGTCTGGAACATCATTAGATGGCCTAGATCTATGCCTTGTTTCATTTACTCCTCCAATAACTATTAAATCCAAATGGCGATTTTCAATACTAGCAAGTAGTTGTATTCCTTATAAGAACACCAGATGGGCAAGTGATCTACCAAAAGCATACACCGCAGTTGACAATGACTTAAGCAAAATATCTAAAGATTATGCCATTTGGATCAGTCTAATGGCGAGTCAATTTTTAAAATCAATGCCTAGAAGCACTCCAAAAGCTGAAGCCTTTTGCAGTCATGGTCATACAGTTAGACATGAACCTCAAAAAGGCGTCTCAATACAAATCGGTAATACGTATGAATTAACAACCCATCTAGATATACCAATTGTTTGTGATTTTAGAATCAATGATATCCGAAGAGGAGGTCAAGGAGCCCCTCTTGTCCCTTTAGCGGATATGTTTTTATTTAGCAATCATTCTACATGTTTAAACCTCGGCGGATTTTCAAATGCAAGTTGGAGCAAAAAAGGTGTAAGATTAGCAGCAGACTTAGGTCCCTGTAACATTATTTCCAATGAACTCATGTCAAAGATTGGAAAATCCTATGATAATAAAGGAGAAATGGCTTCAGCTGGAGTAGTTAACATAAAAATATTTGAATCGTTAAAGCATCTGCCTTATTATTCATTACCACTACCAAAAAGTCTTAGTCGTGAATGGGCAGTTGCAAATATTTATGAAAAAATATTCAATATCCCGAAAATTGAAGATGCAGTTGCTACTTCCACAGAGCATTCTGCCTGGGCAATAGGCCATGGTCTAAAGAAAAATATTAATAAAAATATTTTTCTTTCTGGAGGTGGTGTTTGGAATACTTACTTGGTAGACAGAATAAAATTTTATACTAAAAAGACCATTGAAATTCCCGAAAAACAGATAGTTGAACAAAAAGAGTCTTTATCCTTTGCTTTTCTCGGAATTAAGAGACTTAGAGGCGAGATAAATGTTTTATCTTCTGTAACCGGATCAAAAGAAGATGGCTGCGATGGCACAGTGTTTGAAAAAACATTTCAAGTTTAACAAAACCAAAGCTTTAGAACATTATTTTTACCGCGCTAAACACAATAATTTTCAGAGAACACTAAACATCCTTAAATTGATTTTCGTATGTACACTCTAATGATCATCGTTTTCATTCTTGGCTATGCAGCAATTGCATTTGAGCACGATTTGAAAATTGACAAAGCGGCTGCAGCTCTAGTTACAGGTGTTCTGTGTTGGGCATTGTTTATTTTTGGAGGAGCCGACATTCATGAAACATCCCATGCCCTGCTAGAGCATGTTGGTGAGATCTCAAGTATTCTTTTCTTTTTACTAGGAGCCATGACAATTGTGGAAGTAATCGACTCGCATGCTGGATTTACTATTATAACTGATAAAATATCCACTAAAAATATAGTAAAAGCATTATGGATAATATGTCTAATGACCTTTTTCTTTTCAGCAATACTAGATAATCTCACGACTTCAATTGTAATGATTTCGCTACTCAGAAAACTAATTAAAAACAAAGAAAGACGTTGGCTTTTTGCAGGCATGGTAGTTATTGCAGCAAATTCTGGAGGTGCATTCTCACCAATTGGTGATGTTACAACCACCATGTTATGGATAGGTGGTCAAGTCTCTGTTTCGAAAATTATTTCCTTTGTATTTATTCCTTCGTTAGTTTCACTTTTGGCACCATTGATTTATCTAAGCTGGTCTCTTAGTGGTAAAATTGAACGTCCAGAAATCAAAGAAACAAATGAGCATGAAGTCGTCAGTCGGAAAGATCAATATATTGTGCTGACTGTTGGGATTATCGGGTTAATATTTGTTCCTGTTTTCAAAACAATTACCCATCTACCTCCATTTATGGGAATGATGTTTAGCTTGGGAGTTTTATGGTTAGTTACAGATTTTATGCATCGGAACAAATCCCCAGATATTCGTCGTGAACTGGGCGTTGTTGGGATCATAAAAAAAGTCGACACTCCATCGGTCTTGTTTTTTCTAGGAATATTATTAGCAGTAGCTAGTCTTCAGACTGGTGGTCAGCTCAATGACATCGCCACAGGATTAGATAATGCCTTTGGAACAAATTCGGAAGTTGGGATCTATATGGTCGGCGGTCTAATTGGACTATTTAGCGCCATCGTAGATAATGTACCTCTCGTAGCGGCAGTTATGGGAATGTATGAATTAGTTCCTGAAACATTTTTTGCTCAAGATGCCCTCTTTTGGAATTTTCTAGCGTATTGCGCTGGTACTGGTGGGTCAGTTCTCATAATTGGTTCTGCTGCTGGTGTAGCAGTAATGGGATTAGAAAAAATCCCTTTTGGTTGGTATTTGAAAAAAATTAGCCTGTTAGCATTAATAGGCTACATTATGGGGATTCTAGCATATATTGTACAAGGTTGGTTTATAACATTTATCAACTCACTTTAAAAATTACTGATAAATATTGTTTTGCCTTAACTAAAAATAAAATTCTCAAAAATGAAATTAAACTTCCTTCAAATTGAAATTTCTGATGATATTCTAAATTCAGAAGGCTCAGTGATTTCTGACTCCTTGACTAAGGACGAGACACTAAGTATTTTAAGTTTAATGGTCTCTGGAGGACTAGGGGCTCAGATAATTATGTCATTAATGGTTCTTTTAAGTTTTGCCATGGTTTATATTTTTGTCAATCGCATGGGTGCTTTAAAACGAGCAAATGCAATAGATTCCGAATTCATGAAAGATATAAAGGATTATGTTACTGCCGGCAACTTGCAATCTGCAAAAACTCTTTGTGAACGTTCTGATAGCCCTGTGTCCCGAATGATTCAAAAAGGAATTTCAAGAATCGGGAAGCCCTTACAAGATATATCTGCCTCGATAGAAAATCAAGGGAAACTAGAAATTCAGCGTCTTGAGAGAAACCTACCGTATTTGGCAACAATTGCTGGAGGAGCTCCAATGCTTGGGTTTCTGGGCACAGTCATTGGCATGATTCTCGCCTTTAAAGAAATGGCTAACGCGGGAGGCGGTGTTCAGGTAGATATGCTAGCAGAAGGAATTTATATTGCTATGACAACTACTGTAGCAGGATTGATTGTTGGAATATTTGCTTATTTCGGCTATAATTTTTTAGTTATGAGAGTCGAATCCGTTATTTATAAAATGGAAGTAAGTAGTACTGAGTTTCTAGACCTCCTGCACGAACCAGTTTGATACCATTTTTATGAATCTACGCAATAGAAGCAAAGTATCCGCAGAATTTAACATGTCCTCAATGACGGACCTGGTTTTTTTACTCTTGATATTTTTCATGTTAACATCTACCCTAGTTACTTCTTCCGCCCTAGATGTAACCTTACCAAAAAGCAAGGCGCAAACTGTTAAAAAATCAACTGTTACCGTAACTATAAATAAAGAATTACAACTCAGTGTAAATGAAAATATTCTTTTACCCAAAGATGTAGAGATAGCAATTTTAAATTATGTTTCAAAAGACCCAGAAGCCATTCTTATTTTAAGAGTAGATAAATCTGTACCGACAGGTGAAGCTGTTCGCATTATGGATATTGCTTATCGAAATAAAATCAAAATGGTTTTAGCAACAGATCCAAAATGAGCAGTTTTGACCGTCAAGATAAAAGTGATCGAAGAAGAGGTTGGGCAGCTACACTCTCAGTTCATGGAGTGCTCTTCATTCTTTTTTCCTTCTTCGGATTAAATTATCAAGACCCCCCTCCTGAAATGGGAATCCCTATAGATTTTGGATATGAAGAAAATGGATTTGGGGAAACTCCAATAGCTCAATCTGACACTAAAAGTGTCTTAGAGTCAACAGAATTAGAGGAAATTATACCTACAATAACTCAAGACGTCATAGAGACAATAGAGATAAATAAAAAAACAAAAACCCCAAAACCTGATGTTAAAATTGAGAAACCTGTAAAAGTGGAACCATTAATTGAAAAACCAAAAGTAGCAAGTGATTTGACTAATCGATTAAATAGTAAATTCTCAAATAGTCCAAATAAAAATAATTCCACTTCAAGTAAAGGAAGTTCAATAGATGATGGCAATCAAGGAAAACAAGATGGAAACATCATTAATTCAGGAAATGGTGGTTCTGACGTACTAGGTTTTAGTCTAGGTTCAAGAAAAGGATTAACTAAACTTGAGTTAAATGGTAATTGCGGAGTAAGAGGTGATCTTTATTTGTATGTCTGGGTTGGTAATGATGGTATCCCATATAAAATTGGAGCGCAATCAATTAAAGGAACTACTATTACCGAAAATATAGACTGCGCAATCAGAACGGCTAGAGAATTATTGAAAAAAGCTCGTTGGGAACCTGATTATTCAGAAACCTATGAACAGGGCATAAAAATTCGTCAAAAAATACCATTTACGCTATAAAAATCTTTGGATTCTTACGATAAAGTAATAAAATGGCTCTTTGAGCAACTCCCTGTTTATCAAAATACAGGTGGAGAAAAATATAAGATTGATCTCAAAAAGTCAATATCATTTATGGAAATCCTAGGGAATCCACATCTTAGATTTCCCTCTTTTCATATTGCAGGCACAAATGGAAAAGGTTCAACTTCTCATATGATAGCAAGCATATTGCAAGCTGAAGGCTATAAAGTTGGGCTATATACTTCTCCTCATTTACTGGACTTTCGAGAACGAATTCGAATTAACGGCAAATTAATTTCAAAAAAACAAGTTGTAGATTTTATCAAACAGCACAAAGCAAAAATTAAACATTTAGAACTCAGTTTTTTTGAGCTAACTGTTGGTTTAGCCTTCTCTGCGTTTGAAACTAATGATATTGACATCGCTGTTGTCGAAGTAGGAATGGGAGGGCGTTTAGATAGCACAAATGTTTTATCCCCCTTAGTTAGCGCAATTACCAATATTGATCTCGATCACATGAAATTTCTAGGAAATACCAGAAAAAATATAGCCCTAGAAAAATCCGGAATCATCAAGAAAGGAGTTCCTGTTGTCATTGGACAAAAGGATAAAGAGACAGAGGATGTTTTCATCAATATGGCAAGGAAGACAGAGAGTGAAATATTTTGGTCGGAAGATGATACCCAAACAGTATATAAAATGGACCTTTTAGGCGATTATCAAATTAAAAATCAGAAGCTTGCGCTATCTGTTTTGAAAGCGCAAGATAAGTTTCATTGTCATGATAGTTCCATCACAAAAGGCCTAAAAAATATATCTAAATCAACTGGAATTCTTGGGAGATGGCAGATTATTCATCAAGATCCATATGTCGTTCTTGACACAGCTCATAACGGGCACGGGATGCATGCTACGATGAAACAATGGAAACGTATATTACTAAAAAAATCAAGAGGCTTCATGATTTTAGGTGTTGTAAATGATAAAGATCTCAGTTCATTTTGGCAAAATATTCCAAAAGACTCCCATCTCTATTTGACCAAACCTAATGTCGAAAGAGGACTTAATGTTGATGCCTTCATTTCATCTGCAATTGAACATGGTTACACGGCTACAGCAAATGAATCATTTTCCGATGCTATTCATATGGTCCGTAATGAAATTCTTTCCAATGATGCCCTTTATATAGGGGGTAGCACTTTTCTAGTTGCCGATGCACTCAGAATGCACACCATTAAGAATCTATTCTAAAAACGCCATCCCAATCCTGAATTCACACCATATGTAAAGTTGGGTGAATCCGACCCGCCAGGATAGGCATCATAATTCACATTAGCGGAAACTACAAGATTCAATTTCGGAGATATTGGTGTTGAAAATCGCGAATTTATAACCACTCTAACATCATCCCAACGGCCCAAAACAGGTTGATAATATGCGATAGAATTCCATCGATATTTTTCATAAAGGAGCATGTCCAAAGAAATATATGTGCTCATTCTAACGACACTTTCAAATTTACCAGAAGACTCGACGTCTAACTCATACATAATTAAAGGCGAAACAAATAAACTCCCTGTTTTTGTCTTTATTGCCATATATCTAGGGCCAAAACCAAAATTATAGCGTTGAGCAATAAGCATCGGCTTGTTCGATTGCCATTGAAAAAAACCCTCCACTGTTAGTCTTTGTGAGATTTTCCGATTATAACGTCCATGAACAAATCCATTTTGCTCAAACAGCAAAGATTCACCACCTATCCTTGTTGAAAAATTACCACTGAAAATACCATAATAGGATTCGTCACCTACTGTCTTCCGAATATTCGTCGAAGTAGAAAGTCTTAATAGTAAATTTTGAACACCTCCAAAATAAAAGCGTCCATCAATAATTCCATGCGTTCCAGAATCTTTACCAGTGAGGCTTCTCATGGCTTCTACATTAACTATCTGTGCTGAAATTGAGATTACACAAAAAATGAAGAAAAAAAAAATTGATTCACGCATGAGACAAATGTAATGTGAAGAATTGACGACGTATCTTTTCTGTATGAAAAATTATTGTTTTATCATATTCTTAATTCCGTCTTTATTGTTTGGACAAAATGAAGATTTACTCCAGAGAATAAATGCATTTAAAACTGACCATTCAATAGATTATAAAATAAAATCATTCAATATCGGGGGAGAAAGGCTTGGATCGATAGAGTATGAAGAATCTGATTTTGAGACAAGATTTAAATTAGAGGGACGAAATAAGACAAAAGATAATCTTGATCGAAACGTTCGCTTTGATATTTATATAAATATTTATGAATTTGTTGACCAAGAAGAATTAAATTGGGTCATGAAGCGCTGGCTCAAAAACTTCATTGATGGCAATCAAATTCGTCCTGGAAGAGACACGCGGACTGTCCCTCATGCGAACCCTAGCATTATAATTATTGAAAAAGAAAGGGTCTCAATATTAAATCAACCTTGTACACAATTTGAACCAATTTCATTTCGTGAATGGAGAAGCAAAATGCTAACCTATTTTGGGAGCCCATCATCCATAATAATAGAAATAGGCGGTTGTGAAGGACCACTTAATTGGACTAAAAATGCACCAGATCCCAGAGACAGGACTTGGAAATAGCATAGAATTTGAGAAATCACTATTTGCTCAAATCCTTGACAGCAGAGAATATTTTTCCTGAGGGAATATCTTTACAAGCAAAGTCTTTTCTCGAACAATAATTCAGGCCAGCAATGGAACATGGCCAGCATTGCAAGTTCTCTGGCTCAATTGAGATAGAATTATTATTTAAGGCCCTAAATCCGGCTTTTGGTGAAGTTCCCATCCACAAAATAACAGAGGGGACATTATATGCTGCAGCAATATGTTGATTCGCAGAATCACAAACTATAGCTCCTTTTGCCATAAGCCACATTTCTTTTTCGCTAAATGCCATGTCGGAAGCAAGACTCAACTTTGGATGTGAATAATTCCAATTCTTTAATTCTTCTTCAGTTCCCTGAATAATTATTGAATTCCCTTCACTCAAAAGTTCTTCCACAACACTTATTGCTTTATGTAAAGGCCAACTTTTTGTTTTTTTAGAGGAAAATGGACAAATAATCCAAATGATTTTTTTGACTGCTAATAATTTTTCAGGAGGGGGCTTTAAAGAAAACATTGGAGAGTTATATTTCACACCAAAAGACTTCAAAACAAGACTAATTTCTTCTTGAACACTGGGAAGACTTTTAATTTTTTTTCTCAAAAATGCCTTTCTTAAATTTCTTTTTTTTGAAAACCTCTTTACTTTGTAGCCCATCAAATATGCCAGAGAATAAAAAACTACTGTTCGCAAATGTGAATGAGCATCAAATACAAAATTGGGCGAATTACTTCTGAACCAACCCCAAAAGAAAGATAACTGGCTCAACCAAGATCTATAATCACCGGATACATCTAAATCAACAACTCGAATACTTCTGACACTCGGAAGATTAGCAGCAATATCTGGTCTTGTGAATAAAGTAAAAGAAACAGAAGAATCCTGAAAAGTAGCATCTTCCATCACCGAAAAGAGCATGAATACGTCACCAAGAGCTGAAAAACGAGCAACTGCAATGTGTTTTCTATCAGTCATCTTTATTCAACGCCATAAAGTGCAGGATTTGTATCCGGGTCATTATATAATTTATGTTGTTCAAAAATATTATACTTAACATCGCCAGATTTTAAATCACTGATAAGCTCATTTATACTATCAATTAGATTCTTATTTTGCAATTCCAGTTTCCGCAGACGAGACTTTGCTTCTTTAACAAGGTCAAAATTTGAATTTTGTCGGGCTGATTCAATATCCATATGATATATCTTTAACTGTAAAATACTTAAGCGATCCATAGCCCAACCCAATGATTCCGTCCTTATTGATCCATCCGAATTTTCGTCAGGCTGCAATAACTCTTTTAAAATAGCGTCCATTTTTTCTACTATTCCCGTTCGACGTTGATTCAGTGTATCAATTCTTCGCTTTAAAGAAATAAAATCAATAGGAGGTAAATCTTCTCGTCTAATTTCATCCTCCAGGTGCCATTGAACGATATCTATCCATGCTTTTTGGAAAAAAATTTTAGATAAATTATCTTCTGTGGAAATTCTCGGACAAGCCGGCTCTAATTTATCCAATTGATGATAATCATTAATAGCCTTTCTAAATAATTTTATTGCCCAGTCCGCAGTCATAAAATCTTAAATCTATCAATACCATCTTGAAGCCAATCAACAAAAACACTTGCATCTGGATGATATGCTGCGCTGCCATTTAATGGTTCAAAGCTCCCATTAGGGTCAATAAGAATATAATAAGGCTGAGCGTTAGTATTATAATTAGTAGCTTGAAAATCACTCCATTTCTGACCTACTCTTTTTATCGTTTTTCCTGAAACTTCAGAAATATATTGTTCATCTTTAGGCAATACAATCCTCTCATCTACATATAATGAGACTAAAACAACTTCTTTTGACAGTATGTTTTTAACCCTTAAATCCGTCCATACTTGTTCCTCCATTTTTCGACAGTTAACACAACCCCATCCAGTAAAATCAATCATTACAGGCTTATTAACCTCTTTAGCAAAAGCAACAGCTCCCTCTAAGTCATTATTAAAAATCTTTTTATCCTTATCGATATGAGAAGATGCTGATACATCGGAGCCATACTGTTCAGAATAGTGTAACGGTGGTGGGAAACCTGAAATTAATTTTACTGGCGCACCAAAAATCCCAGGCAATAGGTAAAAAGATATAATTAAAAATACAGAACCTAAGAGCATTCTTCCGACGCCCAAATAATCAGACTTACTATCGTTAGGGAGCCTAAAACCGCCAAATAAGTAAAAGGCAGTAACAAATGAAATGCCTGTCCAAATAGCTATAAAAAGTTCACGGTTTAACATATGATATTGCCAAACCATATCTGCTGTGGAAAGGAATTTCAAAGCAAAAGCTAATTCTAAGAATCCCAAAACAACTTTTGCTACATTCAGCCACCCTCCTGATTTCGGTAGGGATTGTAACCAACTTGGAAAAGCTGCAAAAAGCATAAAAGGTAAACTTAGGGCAAAGGAGAATCCAAACATTCCAATCGCAGGAGCTAATAATTCCCCGGATTGACTTGCTCGAACAAGAAGGGTCCCTATCAATGGCCCGGTGCAACTAAAAGAGACTAAAGCCAAAGTAAATGCCATGAAGAATATACCAAAGAGCCCACCTTTATTTGATAATGTATCGGATCCATCTACCCATTTAGAGGGTAATGTAATTTCAAACGCACCGAAGAAACTAATTGCAAAAACAACAAATAGAAAAAAGAATGCCAAATTAAACCAAGGGTTTGTTGCCAATGCATTTAGGGCATCTCCACCGAAAATAATGGTAACCAAGAGACCTAAAGCCACATAGATCACATTGATGCTTACACCATAAGTAATCGCTTTACTAATTCCTTCAGAACGGTTTTTACTTTGTTTCATAAAAAAACTGACAGTTAGAGGAATCATCGGGAATATACAAGGCATAATAATTGCAAAAAATCCCCAAAACATACCCTCGCCAAAAATCCCTAACAAGCTATCCGAGATTACAGCATCTCTGATGATTTCTTTTTTCTCTTGTATTTCTGAAGTTGGCATTAAATCATCAGAATTAATATTTGTCTGATCACCATTTACTGTTGAACTACTTTTTGATACAATTTGATCTGCAGCTGGAATATTCCATGTGAGCTTTAAATAGTCCGGAGGCAGACACATCTCATCATTGCATACGATAAATTCAACTTCAGCTTCTAATATTAATTCTTGCGTATTGCGCCTATCTATTTTTTGACGAAAAACAACTTTATCCTTAAAAAAAGATAATTCCATATCAAATTCCTTGACAAACTCTGTAATCGGAGAAGGTTCTTGAAAATAATCGGAGTCAAAAAAACTGATCACAGCATTATTGTTCTCTGAAAACGAAGCCGAATCAAAAGTGAATTTCGTAGGAAATGGAAAATCATCATTATACTGACTATATAAATGCCAGCCAGGCTCGAGAGTTGCGATAGCCTCTAAATATTTTCCATCAACATTAGTTGACCACTCGACAGGAGTCAATATTTGGGCATTGACTTGCAATGATCCAAGTATAATCAGAATAGCCAGGAATAGTCTTTTAATAACTTTCATTGCCACAAAAATAACGGATCATTGGCCATTAAACTGGATATATTTTTTTTGATCTTCAATTTGGATGGTCCGACTGATCTTTAATCCTGGAATCCAATAAACTTCACCAGCTTCATTTGAGCTTGAAAGCAATACTTGTTTATGTTTAATACTTGATGGGATTTTCGAATCAGAAAGTAGGTCACTAACCTTCTTCTTCCCTTTCATGCCTAATGGATAAATATAATCTCCATTTTTCCAGGGCCTCCAAACCAAATATTGACCAATTTTAGGAATTCGCATAATAGGATTTATTAAATCTCCAAAATAATTAACTTTTAAAACTTCAAAGTACTTTATTTCCCATTTTTTGCTGTGATTCCATGTATGGCCATTCCATAAATTACCAGTAAGACAAATAACATCAGGATTTAGATCAACTTTTTTTTGTTCGATCAGATGACTTTTAACCATAGCAGGACTTAACAATATAAGACCTTCGCGCTCAGACCACAATTGCCAACCATTTAATTCGATAAATGATCCAATTTGGGATTTACTCAAAGACAAAATACTATCAAAATTAAATTGAGCATACGGTTTAAGGATATAATTAATAATTACTGCACCATCAAGATTTTGGAAAATACTGGGATTGATTACTTTAGCGCCTGGGATAGAAATAGATTTATTCAAGAATAAATCACTATCACGTCGCATAGATGTTTCAATATAAGATTTAAGCTCTCGTAGGTTTTTTTGAGTTTTTCTTATGCCATTTAAAGATTGTGGTACAGCATTTATTAATGCTGGAATAGCATTGTTTCGAATGTCATTCCGAGTATATTTATTACTATTATTTGATGAATCGTCACGCCAAATAACATTTTCGCGTTCTGCAAAATCATTAATTAAATCTTTTGATACTGACCAAAGAGGTCTAAAAACATTGCCGTTTCTAGATTGCATAGAAATTAAGCCATCTAGACCAGTTCCTCGAGCAGCATGAAACAAAAATGTTTCTACGGAATCATTGGCATGTTGAGCTGTTAAAATTGAAGATATTTGAAGTTCAGCAGAATACTCTTTAACAGCAGTGTATCTAAGATCACGAGCCCGCGCTTGCAAACCTGAATCAAGATGAAAGTCTTTTGGTGCATGAACTATTTTATAAGCGATTGAGTATTTCGAGCAAAAGTCATGAACAAATTTTTCATCCAATTCAGACTCTATGTCTCTTAGCCCATAGTTAACATGAAAGATAAAAAATGGGATTTTCAAACCTAATAATAGATGAGCAAGAACAACAGAGTCCTGACCACCTGAAAACATTAATACATAGGGTCTAGGCACATCTTTTAAAAAGCCATCTATCTCTTCAATTAGACTCACATTCTTCAGTGCCATTTTTAATTATTAAAATCTAGAGCTCGCTTTGGAGCATCTATTTTCAAATTTATCTCATCCCATTCTTTTTTTGAGTCAGAATCAATTGTTAAAGCAGAGCCAGCCCATGAAGTCCATTTATGATCCTGTTTTTCAAACAATAAACTACGAATAATAACATTAAAATCACATTCGCCTTCAGGCGTTACATATCCAAGTGCTCCAGAATACCATCCTCTTCTCGCTGTTTCCAAACTATCTATTCTCTCCATAGCGCGAATTTTTGGAGCTCCGGTCATGCTTCCCATTGGGAATGTTGCCTCTATAGCACTTATCCAATCTAAATCATCTTTAATTACGCCTTGAATAGTGGAAACCAAATGATAAACCGTAGGGAGCTTCCTAAGCTCTAGATACCTATTTACTTTCACTGACCTTTGCTTTGAAACTCTTGAGATATCATTGCGCACTAGATCAACAATCATTGTATTCTCACTACGTTCTTTTTCAGAATTTAACAAATCATTCGCAGAGGTTAAGTCTTTTTCAAGGTTTTCACTCCTAGCCGCGGTTCCTTTTATCGGCTGACTATAAATATTAATTTCGTGTTTATCCTTGCGAAGAGATAAATATCTCTCAGGCGAGGCTGATATCAAAATAGTCGATGGAATTTGGAAGTATCCTGCCATCGGAGCCTCAGCCTTTAGCTGTAAGTCTCTGTAGACGCACATGGGTTCAACCTTTCCAAATCCATAGTATGGCACGCACAAGTTTGCCTCATAAATATCGCCATAATCGATCCAACTTTTCATCTGATTCGCTTTTTTCAGATAATCGTTAATAGTTAATGAATCTTTTAGCTTTACACCATCATTTTTTTTTAAACCTTCCAGCCCCCTAACCAAGATACCATCCCACCAAGAATAAGCCTCAATATTTCTTGTTTTATGTGTATATAATTTTATGATTCCTTTTTCTGAAATAACGACCCATTCTGGTTCAAAAAAAATAATTTCTGGGAAATTTGGATTTTGGGGGTGTCTAGAAAAAGAAGTTTTTTCTAGAGCATTTTTAAGATCATAACTCAATATACCAAACCACCATGTTGGACTTGAACGCCAATTATTCTTTAACTCTTTCCAAGCATTAGAAGTAGCGTCTGAGTATGAAAATGTATTTACACTTCCACCTGCTGCTAAGAAATCATACTTATCTAAAACTTCAGGTGAATTAATCAAAGCAGAACCAGTCTCTAAAAGAGAAAAGTATGAAAAAGTCTTAGCCGCACTGCACAAAGCCGAATGGATTTCAGCAGACGCGATATTCAACTCATGCGTCTGATATGGCATTATTACGCGTGTATTGCTCTTTTATCAGTAGCGTCAAGCGCCGCTTCCTTTATAGCTTCTGCATAGGTTGGATGGCCGTGACATATTCTTGCAATATCTTCAGCAGATGCGCGAAACTCCATAGCCACAACTGCTTCCATGATCAGATCTGCAGCTCTAGCCGCTACAATATGGACGCCTAAAACTTCATCCGTAGCAGAATCAGCGAGAATTTTCACCATTCCATCTATGTCTGTAGAAGCCCTAGAACGGCCAAGAGCGCGCATAGGAAATGACCCAACTTTATATGATTGACCACCTTCTTTCAACTGATCTTCTGTTTTACCTACACTAGCAACCTCTGGCCATGTGTAAACAATATTTGGAATTAAGTTATAATTAATATGTGGTTTTTGACCGGCAATAAATTCTGCAACAGCCACCCCCTCTTCTTCTGCTTTGTGGGCGAGCATAGCTCCTTTAACTGCATCACCTATAGCAAAGACATTTGATTTATTAGTTTGTAAATTTTCATTGACTTTTATACGACCTCGATCATCTAAATCAACTCCTACTTTTTCAAGCCCTAAACCCTCAGAGTATGATTTCCTGCCTACTGCAACAAGACA
>MDTF01018957.1_pt1 | contig 27167 bp, 21 predicted proteins | sample 811191 | NCBI WGS metagenome assembly MDTF01 (sample SAMN05326649, study PRJNA326480) | marine metagenome | isolation source: seawater | place: Southern Ocean | collected 2011
GAAGAATTTGATTTTTGATTATCAAGCTTTATGAAATTGATATCTTCGTCAACATGCATAATTTTTCTAAAGTTTGCGTTTTTTGCGCCTCGTCTTCAGGGAACAATCCCATATATATCAAGTCAGCTCGTGAACTAGGTTCACATCTTGGCAAACAAAACATGTCCCTCATTTATGGCGGAGGAAAAGTAGGACTTATGGGAGCCCTAGCTGATTCAGCAATAGATGCTGACGCTAAAGTCACTGGAATTATTCCTGACTTTATGATGGAAAAAGAAATCGGACATACTGGTTTAACAGAGCTTATAGTGGTTGAATCGATGCACGAACGAAAACTGCAAATGCACGAATTGTCTGATGCTGTGGTTACACTTCCAGGTGGTTTTGGCACTTTTGAAGAATTATTTGAAATCCTTACTTGGATTCAATTAGGACTTTATCAAAAACCTGTCGGGATTCTGAACGTTAACGGCTACTATAGTTTATTAGAAAAGCAATTGGACAGCATGGTTATCGAGGGCCTATTAAAACAAGAACATAGAAATGGCCTAGTATTCTCGACAGAATTGAACGAGTTATTTAACCTAATGCATCAATACAAACCCATTAAGCCACTTTTCCATCTTAAAAAAGATGAAACCTAATTAACTAATTACAGCATATTGCGGTATTTGTGCTTTCAGACCAAAGCTGCAAAAACTACTTTTGTCAAAAGCATTTGAATGTCAACACTTTCTTATATCATTTGGGATATTGATCCCGAAATCATCAGCTCTCCAATTTCAATTCGTTACTACGGAATGCTCTTCGCATCAGCATTTATTGCGGGTTATTATTTACTCCAAAGGATGTTCAAGCAAGATGACGTTCCTAGTGAATGGTTAGATAGCGTTTTGATGCACACCATTATTGGTACAGTCGCCGGCGCACGTATTGGTCACTGTTTATTTTACGATTGGGCTTATTTCAAAGACCACATCTTAGAAATATTTTTACCTGTTGCTTTTGAACCAGAACTTCATTTTACTGGATTTCAAGGTCTTGCAAGCCATGGCGCTGCAATCGGAATCATCATCGCCTTATTTATATGGTCTCGTAAAGTCAGTAAAAAGAATATTCTATGGATTCTTGATAGAGTTGTTGTTGCGGTTGCATCAGGTGCTTTCTTTATCAGGATGGGTAATCTTATGAATTCTGAAATTATTGGAGAACCTACAACCGTTGCATGGGCGTTTGTATTTAAATATGTTGATGGTCTGCCTCGTCATCCTACCCAAGTATACGAAGCTTTAGCTTACCTAACAATTTTTATAATTCTTGCTTTCCTTTTTTGGAAAAAAGATTGGAGTAAGCGTCAAGGGGGAATATTTGGACTTTTCTTAATCCTTCTTTTTGGTTTTAGATTCTGTATTGAATTTATGAAAGAAAACCAAGTAAGTTTTGAAGACTCAATGGCTCTTAATATGGGTCAATGGCTTAGCATTCCGTTTGTTTTAATAGGAGCTTATTTTTTAGCTAGAAGCAAAAAATCAAATTCGTATGGCTAAATACGAATTGAAAACAAAAGTTACCGACGTAAATGTCAATGAGTTTCTGAATAAAGTAGAATCCGAACAAAAACGCTTGGATGCCTTTGAAATCAGTGATTTAATGAAAAAGGTAACCGGTCAAGAACCCAAAATGTGGGGGTCGAGTATAATTGGTTTTGGGCAATATCATTATAAATATGAAAATGGTCAGGAAGATGATTTTATAGCTACTGGATTCTCACCGAGAGAAGCAAAACATTCTCTTTATATAATGAGAGGCATTGAAAACTCCCCTAACCTGACTCCTAAATTAGGTAAGTTTAAAAATGGAAAATCTTGTCTTTACATTCAAAAATTAGTCGATACAGATAAGTGTGTATTGCAACAACTTGTCAGGGAGTCTCGCGATTACATTACAAACAAAACATGGCCTTAAGCTGTTACTAAAGTTCAATAAACACTCTATGAAAACACTTTCTCTTATTACCCTAGTATTATTTATTAGCTTCATATCTTTTGCCTTGCCTAAAGGGGGCGACCATCCTGCTCCAGCTTCTGCCTCAGAAATAATAGATGCTATTACAAAACTCAACACGTTGGGTTCAGTTTTGTACTTAGCAGCTCACCCCGATGATGAAAACACACGTTTGATTTCTTGGCTAGCTAACGATCAAAAAGTAAGAACAGGATACCTATCGCTTACTAGAGGAGATGGTGGACAAAATTTGATCGGAACTGAAAAGGGTGAATTGATTGGTGTACTTCGAACTCAAGAATTACTAGAAGCACGTAAAATTGATGGTGGTATGCAGTTTTTTACCCGAGCAGTTGATTTTGGATATTCAAAAACTACCGAAGAAACACTCGAAAAATGGAACGAGCGAGAAGTACTTTGGGATATAGTTTGGGTAATTCGAAAGTTCAGACCCGATGTGATTGTTACTCGATTTCCTCCCAGCAAATATGCGGGACACGGCCATCATTCTGCTTCTGCAGTTTTAGCTGAAAAAGCTTTTGAAATGGCATCAGACCCAAGTGTCTTTCCTGATCAATTAAAACACCTCACCGCTTGGCGCACAAAAAGGCTCTACCATAACACAAGCTCTTGGTGGAATAAGGAGATTGAGGAAACCTACAAAACTGATCCAGACATGATTCGGATTGATGCTGGAAAATTTAATCCTATTACTGGAAAGTGGAACAACCAAATTGCCATGGAAAGTCGCAGTCAGCATAAAAGTCAAGGCTTTGGTGCTAGTATTTTGCGCGGCGAACAATTCGAATACCTCACCTATGTAAAAGGAGATAAAGCGGATAAATCGCTTTTCGACAATATCGATATAACTTGGGGACGAGTTCCTAAGTCCGAGATGATTCAAACCAAACTAAATACAATTATCGAAAATTTTAGAGCTGATAATCCTGCTGCTTCAGTTATTGATCTGGTTGATTTATATCGTACTATGGAGGAATTCCCAGAACCCAGTCAGTGGATAAAATGGAAAAAGAAAGAACTTGAAAATATTATAGTAGATGCTACTGGACTTTGGTTTGAGGCCGTAACAGAAAATGAATATGCAGTTCGCGGCGAAGAAATCAAAGTTGAAGTTAGTGCTATAAATGCAGGTCAAGTCAATTCTATAGCCATTGAAAAAGCCTCACTAAATGGAAAAGACACCACTATTTTCACAGTATTAGCTCTTAACAGGTGGGAGAAAATGAAATTACCATTAAAGGTAGCGGAGGAAAAATCAATTACGCATCCTTACTGGTTAATGCAGGATTATCAAAACATGTTTAATGTTGAAGATATTCTATTGAGGGGGTTACCCGAAAACGAACCGGCATATGAAGTAACTTTTCAAATAACTGTATATGGTGTGAGCTTCGACTACAGTATTCCTGTTCAGTATAAGTTTAGAGATCGTGTATCAGGAGAAAATATTCAAGATTTTTCTATCCGACCCGATATGACCTTGAATTTGGATAATACTGTATATGTTGTTCCAAAAGGAGAAAAGCGAACGGTAACAGTTACTGTAATGGAAGATAAAGCCGGAATTACGGGTAAGTTAACACTTAACCTTCCTGAAGGTTGGAACTGCAGCCCAGAATCGCATATCGTTACCTTAAACAAGAAGGAAGCTGCTAAAGTGTTCACCTTCGATATTACTGCAGGAGCTGATGCAAAAAGTGGTGATTTTTCTGTCCAATGTAAATCAGGTGAAAAAATATTTGACCGCTCTTTAGTAATGATCGAATATCCGCATATCCACAAACAAACCCTATTTCCTAAAACTCTAGGAAAACTAGTTACAGGTGATTTAACGATTACCAGTAAAAATATTGGTTATGTAATGGGCGCCGGCGATAATGTTCCAGAGGCTATTACTCAGCTAGGTGGAAATGTAACCATCGTTAACCCTAATACTTTAGCTGCAGCAGATCTTTCAGTATACGACGTCGTTGTTATTGGGATTAGAGCATACAACACCCAAAAAGCATTAGGAAGTTATCAGCAAGTACTAATGGATTATGTAAATAAAGGTGGGCTGATGATCGTGCAGTACAACACGAATCGAGGTTTAAAAACTGAAAATTTCGGTCCTTATCCTTTAAAACTATCTAGAGATCGTGTAACTGATGAATTTGCTACTGCTACTATTCTAGATAAAAATCATCCGATTTTGACTTCTCCAAACCCAATAACCAATGCTGATTTTGACAATTGGGTGCAAGAAAGAGGCTTGTATTTCGCCAACGAATGGGACCCAAAATATGATGCATTACTAAGTTGGAATGATCCTGGAGAAGATCCTAGTTCAGGAGCACTTTTGGCTACTCAATATGGAGAAGGTCACTTTGTTTTTACAGGAATATCTTTCTTTAGACAATTACCAGCAGGCGTGCCAGGAGCATACAAATTGTTTGCTAATATTCTTTCTTATGGAAGAAAATAAAGCAAAAGAAACTGAGGATAATACCAATTGGAAAGCTTGGTATGGTTTCGTTATTCTGTTTTTCGCAATTCAAGTTGGGTTTTATGCTTGGCTAACTGAATTTTTCTCATGAGTGGAATTGATTGGGCCGTACTTCTTGGAACTTTAGGACTAATTGTAGGTTACGGAACCTATATGACTCGAAAAAGCGATGGACTTGAGGGTTATTTGAAAGGTGGTTCAGATATGAAATGGTTGACCATTGGTTTGTCTGTAATGGCAACTCAAGCTTCTGCCATTACCTTTATTTCTACTCCTGGTTTGGCTTATGAAAATGGAATGGAGTTCATTCAAAACTACTTTGGACTTCCTATCGCTATTCTTATTGTATGTGTTGTTTTTATTCCGATTTATTACCGACTCAAAGTATACACCGCATATGAATATCTAGAACAACGATTTGATGTTAGAATTCGATTAATAACCGCTTCACTTTTTATGCTTTCCCGAGGATTAGCTGCCGGAATCACTATATATGCTCCCGCAATTATCATAAGTGTAATGCTAGGGTGGTCTTTGGAATTAACGATTCTATTAGTAGGTATTCTAGTAATTGTGTATACCGTTTCCGGAGGTACAAAAGCAGTTAGTTTGACTCAAAAATGGCAAATGACGGTTATTCTTTTGGGGATGGGAATTGCGTTTGGAATTCTATTGAACCGCATGCCTGAAGAAGTAAGCTTTTTAGATGCGTTGGATTTAGCAGGAGCCTCTGGAAGAATGAATGTGGTTGACTTTTCATTTGACTTCAGCAAACGGTATACCTTCTGGAGTGGTATTACAGGAGGTCTCTTCTTGGCGCTTTCTTACTTTGGAACAGATCAAAGTCAAGTCCAGCGCTACCTCTCGGGGAAATCAATTAAAGAAAGTCGACTGGGACTTTTATTCAATGCACTTTTGAAAATTCCAATGCAATTCATGATACTGCTTACTGGTGTTTTGGTATTCGTGTTTTATCAGTTTGAAGCACATCCAGTTCTGTTTAATAAAGCAGCAGTTCAGACCGCTCAAGAATCAAAATATAAAGCTGAATTTCAAGATATTGAAAACCAGCACCAACAATTTCATGAAGAAAAGAAAGCAGCTTATTTAGATTATGCCAAACAACCTACAGATGCAAAGAAAGAAACGCTGCTTGCTCTAGACAAAAAAGCAAAATCAGTTAGAGACCAAGCCAGAGAAGTTGTGCTAAAAGCTGACCCTGACCAAAGCAGCAGAGATAGTGATTATGTATTTCTAACCTTTATTCTGAATTATCTACCCCAAGGATTGGTCGGCTTATTAATCGCTGTGATTATTTCTGCAGCCATGAGTTCTACTGCCGGAGAAATAAACGCTTTGTCTTCTACAACTATGGTTGACTTTTACCAACGATTTTCAAAGACCAAAAAAAGCGATACTCAATCTGTAAACCTTAGTAAATGGTTGACTCTAGGCTGGGGAATTTTAGCAATCATTTTCGCCCTTTCGGCGCAATTAGTCGAAAACCTCATTGAAGCAGTAAATATATTAGGATCAGTATTTTACGGGACCATTTTAGGCGTATTCCTCACAGCATTTTTTCTTAAAAAGGTCGGATCAAGGGCGGTTTTGATTGGGATAGTTGTAGGCCAATTAACCGTATTTGTACTCTTCTATTATGAGGCTGTTGGTTATTTGTGGTTCAATGTTATTGGTTGCGCTATTGTAATGATTGTTTCGTACATCACCTCACTATTTTCTAGCAAACCTGAACAGAGTTAATGCTCTTCGTTATCAATTACTTTAAAAGCCTAAAATAAGATTAAGGTAAGGCTTATTGTAGAAACACCGATCCAGAGCACCAAACCAAAGATTAAAGGTTTCCAACCTAAACTTTTTAAGTTTTTTAAGGGTAATCCTGAGCCTACTAAAAAGAGAGAAACAATCAAAAACTTCTTTGAAACCACTACAATATTTTCACCAATAATAGTAGGAATTGACACCAAACTATTGAGACAAACGATCCCAATAAAAACAAGAATAAACCATGGGATTTTCACTTTCCCTTCTTTGGTTTTAAATAGCACAAGGGTTATTAAGGACATAGGGATTATCCAAAGCACTCGCGACAACTTTACTGATGTTGCAACTTGCAATGCTTCATTTCCATAACTCATTGCCGCCCCTACTACCGAAGATGTATCGTGAATAGCAATTGCCGCCCACAGACCAAATTGTTGCTGTGACATATCAAAATAAGTACCTATTGGAGGAAACAAAAAAAGTGCAATTGCATTCAATAAAAACACTACAGCTAATGATATACTTATTTGTTTTTCAGTAGCCTTTATCAAAGGGGATATAGCTGCTATTGCGCTCCCCCCACAAATAGCAGTTCCAGTGGAAATTAAATGTCCAATATTTTTTGACAACCCCATAACGCGAACCAATAGATATCCAACAACTAGTACAAAAACAAAACTGGCAATCATAATTTCGATTCCAATCAAACTAGAATCAATCACCTGAGCTACATTCATACCAAAGCCTAACCCTAAAACTGATACTTTTAATAACCAATTTGACCAAGTCTTATTTTTTTCAGGATACGGATGAATAAGAATTGAAGAAAAAAGCACTCCTGTCACTAGAGCCATTGGAGCAGAAACTGGCAGTATGAGTACAGTGAATATCAACGCAAAAAACAGTATAGCCTGCATAAGACAATACTACAAATAGTAATAAAGCAAACCTAACTTAGGTTTGGCACTCACAGTTTTATGTTGAGTTATGACCAAAATCACTCAAGTTTCAACCTTATTATGGTTAAATTTGTCTCTTGTTACAGTAGCTAAAAAGCACAGCATCCAAAGTCTTTTTTTCTTGCAGTTTTAAAGTTAGTATTACAATAGGAAATTATATGAGCGTAAGCACAGTAAAATTTAACGTACAGGATAGACCTGAATTTTTTAAAGAACTTCGTAAAAGAGTCAATCAACATTTCAAGGAAAATGACATTAGTAAATACGGAAATACGCGTATGCTAGTAAAATCCGCAGTAATGATTGTCCTATACACTTTGCCTTTGGTATTAATGCTTTCAGGTGTTGTGTCTTCTTTTGCAGGTGTAACTGCAATGTGGATTTTAATGGGATTTGGAATATCTGGTATTGGATTAGCAATTATGCATGATGCTAATCACGGAGCTTATTCTAAAAACAAAACATTGAATTCAGCAATGAGTTTTTTACTCAATTTTGTTGGTGGTTATCCAGCAAATTGGAGAATACAGCACAACGTATTACATCATTCTTTTACCAATATTGATGGACATGATGAAGATATCGAAAAGCAAGGAATTGTTCGTTTTTCTCCAAATCAGCCGAAAAAAGCAATCTTTAAATTTCAAGTACTTTACGCGCCTCTTCTTTATGGAATCTTAACCATATATTGGTTTATCGGCAAAGACTTCGAGCAATTGGTTCGATACAATAGAATGGGTTTACTGCAGAGCCAGGGCCTAACATTTGGTCGTGCTTTATCTGAAATTATTTTTCACAAGTTGTGGTATATTAGCTTAACTATCGTTCTTCCTTTAATTGTAATCGATTTGCCTTGGTGGCAGATACTGACCGGTTTTTTAATCATGCACTTTATGAGTGGGTTAATTCTAGCACTTATTTTTCAGACAGCTCACGTTATTGAAGAAACTAACTTTTACGAGCCAGACGAAAACAATAGCGTTGAAAATAATTGGGCAATTCACCAATTGCATACAACAGCTAATTACGCAAATAAAAGTGGATTCTTTTCTTGGTTCATCGGTGGTCTGAATTATCAAATTGAACATCATTTGTTTCCAAACATTTGTCACGTTCACTTTAAAGAAGTATCTAAAATTGTAAAGAAAACTGCTTTAGAATACAACTTGCCTTATCACCAACATACTACCTTTTTGGATGCTTTAAAAAGTCATTTCACGTTGTTGCATAAACTGGGAACAGGAAAGATTTAGTCTTTCAACTAAAATATTCAATGATTTAAAAGCCTCGATTTATCGGGGCTTTTGTTTTTCTTATTGCTCGTGTGCGATTGAATCGCCTTTGTTTTTCTGAAATACAATTTCACAACAACTATAATCCCACTTTCTTACCTTTCATTACAGCAATTACAAACGCCAACAAAGGCATTGCACTTATCAAGTAATACAGATTAAACTGGATTAAACCATAAGTAGCTGCAGCAACTACTGGAAATAAAGCCATGGCTAGAGAATTCAACGATTCGCTTATTCCCATTATTTCTCCTTGTTTGTTAGGGTCTGCATGAATAGAAATAAGGCTATTGAATGTTGGAAATGAAAGTGACAAACCGAGATTCATAATATAGTAGAAAGCAATAAATAGATAAAGATTGTCGGTAAAGGTTATACAAAGCAGTCCAATGAATGAACAAGCTAACCCAATTTTCAATGTATTGAATTCTCCAATTTTAGCAATAACTCGTTTGGATACAAATGCCTGATTGAAGGATAGAAAGATCCCCACCACAAACATGAACATGCCCAATTCTTTTTCGTTGAAATCGAATAGGTCTATAAGAAACAAAGCAATGCTTCCAATATAGAATGCCATCATAGTTGCAAAAATTACCTTCAGAAGAAAGAGTAGTTTTATTTTATCGCCAGGATTTGCTTCTCTAATTCGAGAAACAATCAGAAAGGTTTTCTTCAATGAATAGGTCTGTTTTTTAGCAGAAGTAGCAGGCACATGAGACTCCTTTAGCCATGCATAAATTGAAATTAAAGTCACCGATGAAACCAACAATGCGACAATCACTGTTCCTGTATATTCCAAAGAACTAGAAGCTGCCAATCCACCTAATCCTGGCCCTATTATCATTCCTAGTCCAGCTATTCCTCCTAGATATCCAAATATGTATGATTTTTCTTGTCGAGTTGTAACATCAGCAACGTAAGCATGGGTAACCGAATTATTCCCACCCGTTACTCCATCAAAGATTCTTGCAAAGGCAATAACCATAATGGGTACAGAGACTCCTAACACATAGATATTAGGAATATAAAGAGCGATTAAGAATATTATCCAGCTCAAAAGTGTGCCCGCTTGGCTTATAAGTAATATTGGTTTACGTCCTTTTTGGTCGGACATTGAGCCTAAAATTGGTGCTCCAATAAATTGGAAAGTAGAATACAACGTGATTAATAACCCATATACCCATTGCGGTGCGCCATACTTTGCAACAATAAATGGCAATACTGGCATTAGAATACTAAATCCAAGTACATTAACGAAGGTCAATAAATATGCAGGTATATACTTCTTTTTCATAGGTGTTAAAACAAAAAAAGAACCCGCAAGCGAGTCCTTTTTTTGCTGATAAATGTGTGTTTATTTATGAATAATGAAGCGTTCTGAATAAGTATATACTCCCATTTTTATTTAATTTTTCTTAAATCGTTGATTGAAACCCTTATCCCCTCTCGATTGTGGTTTCTTGTATTTTGGCCCATGTCGTTTATATTTACTACCTAAATTAAGCTTTTGGTTTTTTGCTTTTTTCTCGTGAGTTCCTGCACCAGCTGTGCCATCTTGTTTTGAAATAATCGAAATCTCGCGAACCTTATGTTTTTCTTCTGGAGTCAATTCTTTTGAAACTTCTACCGCTTTAGGAAAATCTAAAACTGGAATTTTCAAATCCATTAAACCCTCTATCTGTTCTTTAAATAAAATTTCTTTTTCAGTAAAAAACAATATGGTTTTTCCCTCATTTCCGGCACGACCTGTCCTTCCAATACGGTGCATATAGTTCTCTGGAAAATCGGGCGTATCAAAATTGATAACGTGAGAGGTATTCTCTATGTCTAGCCCTCGGGCCATTACGTCCGTAGAGATCAGAATACGCTTCTCGCCTTCTTCAAACTGCTTTACAGAACGCAATCTAAAATTCTGCGATTTATTTGAATGTACTATTGACAGTTCAGAGCCCATGAACTCTTCCATAGTTTCGTATAATCTATCGGCTTGACGTTTGCTCGACAAAAACACTAAAACTTTTGAGAATTGCTCAGTATCTCGCAACAAATGCATAAGCAAGTTTGCCTTTGTATAAAAATTAGGAACTGGATAACTACATTGTTCAATATTCTCTAGTGGAGTTCCACTAATTTCAATTGTAACTTTTTCTGGTTTCGTAAAAAAATCATCAATCAAAATACTAATGTCATTGGTCATTGTAGCCGAAAACATCGTGTTTTGACGCTTATCAGGCATAAGCTCGAACAAGTTTGTCAATTGAAATCGGAAACCTAAATCGAGCATTACATCCACCTCATCAATTACCAATTTAGTAATGTTTTTCAATTGAATGGAACGCGTAAGCACCAAGTCATACAATCTACCTGGAGTAGCAACCAAAATATCCATTCCATGAGATACGGCGATCTTTTGCGTATTGATATTTACCCCGCCATATACACCTATAATCCTACAATTCATATACTTAGCATACGATTGCAGTTGTTCCGTAACCTGGACAACAAGTTCTCGTGTAGGGACTAAAATCAATACCCGAGGATGAATTTGTTCGGAATACTTTAATTCTTGCAGAATAGGCAAGCTGTACGCCAGAGTTTTTCCAGTACCAGTTTGTGAAACCCCTACCATATCCTTCCCTGAACGAATTACAGAAAAGGCCATTACTTGAATAGGTGTAGGTTCCGTAAAGCCTAAATCAGTTACTGCATTTTGCAGCTGTTTAGATAAATTTAAATCAGAAAAAGTAAGTGATTCCATGCCGTTCATTCTTCATGCAAAGAACCGCTTTTTATTTTACTTATCAGCCATTACAAATCGAAGTGCTAAACGCTCGGACCAAAGCGGTTTTGAAAAATCAAAACTTGCACCAAATCCTACATGGCCTCCATACTTTAAAGCTAAGAATATAACGTTTGGATTTAATTCTGCTTCTTTATAAGGGTAACATTCTACTCCAAGAAAAGGATCATCCAACGCATTAACCGCTAGCGTTGGAATGCTGACTCCTTTTATAAATTGCTTTGAGCTGCATCGCTCCCAGTATTCGTTTGCATCCTTAAATCCGTGAATTGGAGCAGTATACAAATTATCAAAATCAATAAAAGACTTACATTGATTGACTTGCTCTTCGGAAATGCCTAGCTCGGGAAATTGATCAATTTTTCTTTTGGTCTTTGATTTTAGTGACTTAAGAAATCGGCGCATGTAAATCCAATTCTTTCTTTTTGCCAGCTCCTTGGCCGAATCGGCTAATTGAAAAGGAACCGAAAAAGCAACCGCTTTTTTCAGCTTAGTAGAAATATCAACACTCTTTTCTCCAAGATATTTAACCAATACATTCCCGCCCAAACTAAATCCAATCGGTACAATTTCTTCGTAATCGGCTTGAATAAATTCAATTACAAAATCCAAATCATCTGTTTTCCCAGAATGATATGTGGTCGGTTTTTTGTTTATTTCTCCTGAACAACTCCGAAAATTCAAGACAACTGCATCGAATCCGTTTTGGTTAAAGATTTTAACCATTCCTTTTGCATATTGTTTATTCGAATTACCTTCTAAACCATGCAATAGAAGCATTATTTTTTTACTTCCAACTTTCGAAAAATCAAGATCTATAAAATCACCATCGGAAGTGATAACTCTTTCCCGATTGTAACTAACGTCGGCTACAATTCTTTTCTGATTGGTTAGAATTGTATTCAGGTTTCCACTTTTCAGAAGAAACGAAGGCTTAAGAGATTCGTATTCAAATAACATTGCCACAAAAATCGACAATTCAAATTATTCAACTACATTTTTATTCCTTTCAAATAATGCACTTGTAATTCGTTAATTTTCAATGCGATAAAATAACTTCCCGTTGGTAAGTCGGCAGGAACATTCCACGATACCGAGTATTTTCCAGCTTCAAAATGCTCTTCTTTTAAGTTGGCTACTTGATTTCCCAACATATCAAAAACCACAACACTGGCTTGAGCAGAGTTAAATACGCCAAATTCAATTTTAACTTGATCTTGAAATGGATTTGGAGCTAATCCGTACAGCATTCCTTTGTCTTGATAAATACTATAGATTCCTGTTTTTTCTCCATTACCTGTTCCTCCGTCAACTGTTACACCATCTCCTTCGACTGCAATATCCCAAGTTCCGTCAAAAACCCCGTTACCTCTATCCACTAATTGAATTATGCGATGAGTAGCATCGTATGTACCCGATGCAATGGAAGCCGCTGCATCGCCTGGAATATCGGTGTCTCCTTGAAAATACAACTGCGTAATTACAGTTGGCTTTCCTGGTGGTGTGATTCTAAAATGAATATGAGAAGGTCGATATTTAGTTCCATTTAAATACTTACCAGGCTTTATGGTTTCAAATTCATAGAAACCTTGAGCATTAGATTTCGTTGTTCCACGCAAATTATAACCGACACTATCATAAGCTCCTGAATCATCAGCATGCCAAACATCAACCAACGTGTCGGGAATTGGATTACAGTCCAAGTCCATCACACGACCAGAAATTATGATCCGGGTTCCAGCCTCAGCATTTCTGGCAAGTGCTTTATTGTCTATCGATGGCGGGTTCGCGGTATAAAAAGGTCCTTGACCATATCTATCTAATGTAGTTTCATTACAATCTTGTATTTCTTCCGATACTCCTTCTTTGGATAAAACTGTTAGTGGTAAAACACCAAGCGCCAAAGCACTTAGAGTAGTATTTTTTAGAAATTTTCTACGTGTGTTTTCAGTTTTCATACTTCGGAATTAAATTACTTAGCAAAGAAGCCTATTAATACTTCCGAACACTTGCACTGTTCTACTAATCGCTTGCACTTTTATATTCGGCTTTGAATTGACTCGGTGATAAACCTGTGTGCTTTTTGAAAAATCGATTAAAATAAGCCACATCTACAAACCCACATTCTAAGCTAACTTCTTTGATCTGTTTTGAAGTATAAACCAACATTCGTTTTGCCCCCAAGACCTTTCTTTCGTGTAATAATTGCAATGCAGTTTTGCCCGTTTCCTTTTTGCAAATTTGATTGAGTCGAGTAACTTGAATTTTCAAAGAAGAAGCTATTTCATCAATATTATTAGCTTCTAAACCAATCAATTTAATAGTATTTCTAAAAGCATTAAATTCTGAAGATACTGTGCTAGTTGGCTGAGTTACTTTTTTAGAATAAGCTTCGCGAAGTCTTGCCAAGAATGCCAAAAACAGAAACTTACTTATATCGAGAGATTTCGTTTTTAAAGATTTCCGCACTTGAATTAGCATTTCGTTCAAATCAGCTAAATCTGCAGTTGCTGGTTTCAATATAGGGTCGGCTCCAGTTCTAAAAAACGATAGTGAATTTAATAATTGCATTTCCGTTTCACTTCCACTAAACAACTCTTCTGGAAAAGTAAAAACATCGCCTTTCGTCTCTTCTCCAAAATCTACTCTATGCACTCTTCCTTTTCCTACAAAATGAAAGGAATTCGGAATGGTTTTATATTTCACAAAATCTATCTCATGTGCTCCTGAACCTTCTTCAATAAAAAGAACTTGAAAGAAATTGTGACGATGCGCTACCTCAGAATATCGGACATCAACTTTTATTCTTCTCGAAGAAATATAGGCTCTTGAAAGGCCGTACTTGTGCGTAGGTATGTCTTGTTTAATCAAAATTTAATATTGTTCTAGTACTATGTACACGCAAGTTATTAATTCGTTGGTTATGATTCAACAGTTTTTATAAATTTGGAAAAGAACGAGTTTAATCCAAAATAGACTTTCTGAATATTTCGTGTAGTTCACTAATTCGCTTTTCCAAATTCTGCAATAATTCTATAAAATATGCCAATTAGGCATAATTAAATACCTGATTCATCTATATCAACCTTTTTATTATCAGCACCTTGACCCATAATCCAACTATTATGAAATTTTAAAATTTTTTCAAAGTCAATTTATTATTAATTGTTGTGGTGCTTTTTGGGTTGTAACATCAAGGATATTCGCAGAGTTGCTCAACACCAACCTACGATCAGCTGATACCTGATTTATATCCTCCAAGAACAATACGGGTTGCTATACATTACGTGCACCAGAATAGTGCTAACGATACTACCAATGCGCAAAACAAACCATTTTGAAGAAGTAGATTATGGCATCTTCTCTGAAGGAAAAACACTCTACTCCAACCAAGGTCTAACCTACAAATGCAATGAGTTTGAACACAACACAATAGAAGTATACGACTTGTTTGTTAGAGAGGGAACTATTGATAAGGTCCAAGGGCTTTGTGTCCCTATCGATTCAGCCCAATCCAACTGCGCTACCAACCGGGAATTTCTTAAGCCATACTCGCACTTATTCAACAAGCGCTATTGAAGTTTATCCCGTTTTAAAGACGAAAATAAGTTACACTCATCATTTTGAAGCAAGCAGAAGACCTTTTACCCCTGATTAATTTAGCGCCACCAACGTGTTCGCGAAAAGTTGTCAAGTAGGGCACTCAACAACCCTATCTTGCCTCTTCAGTAATATATTCGCTTGTACAAAAGCAGTCTTTAACGCTTCCCAACAGACGGTTCAGTCGACTTACAATTACCACAAGGATGAGTTTAACACTTCTAAAACTAATTATGAAACTGTTTTAGACGGTGGTAGTATCCTTTATTTAAAATCAGATATTGATTCAATTATAGGACTCGGAGACTCGGTTAACGTTTTCCTATAATGAATACGGTGTTAGTATTACCAAATTGAACGAGCAACAGGTTAAATCAGTAAATTATCAAGTAACTAAAACGTTGAACGTTTCTAGTTTAACCTCTGGTGTTTATTTTATTTCAGTCTATCTAGACAAGACTATAATTGCAAACGAAAAACTGATTATCTGTAAATAAACTAATCCTGTATAATAAAAGTAGGTTTTGCATCAAATAGTTTTCCCTACCCCTAACTTCAATTTATCGTCCAACAGCATTTTCTTTAATTCTTTTGGTTTCTTTTTGTTGAAAATATAATTGTATTTAGATACTCCTTTTTGCAATAATTCCTGTAGCTCGCTATCACTTATTGTGATTCCCTTGTATTCAAACGGTAAAGTGAACTTGCACCCTTTTTTCCAATCCGAACATCCCCAAGCAGTCTTTCCTCTGATCAAATGACCTATTTCACACTTCGGGCAACTTGTTTGTTTTTCCTTGTATTGCTGGCTTTTGACTTGCTCGGTTAGTTCTCGAACCATCTGATTCAATTCTTCTTTGAATTGTTTGATATCAAATTCGCCACGTTCAATATCTCTTATTTTCTTTTCCCAAACCCCCGTTAGCTCAGCAGATTTTAAAAGATCGGTTTCAATCAAATCAATCAATTCTTTACCAGTAGCAGTGGCCATTATACGCTTCTTTTGGCGCACCAAGTATTTCCGAGAAAATAGTTTTTCAATAATGTTTGCTCGTGTAGACGGCCGGCCGATTCCGTTCTCTTTCATCAAGTCACGCAGCTCATCATCGTCTACTTGTTTGCCTGCAGACTCCATGGCTCTCAATAAAGTCGCCTCAGTAAAATAACTAGGAGCTTTAGTCTGTTTTTCAACCAATTCAGGTTCGTGCGGTCCTTTTTCTCCTTTTTCAAAAACAGGCATTACCTGCTCTTCATTTTGAGATTTAGTGTCCTTACTTTTTGATTCAAACAAGACTCTCCAACCCGGTTCCAGAATTTGTTTTCCTGCAGCACGAAACTCATGCTTCAAAGCCATCCCTAAAACGGTTGTATTGCTCACAATACAATCGGGATGAAAAACCGCAATAAACCGTCTTGTTATCAAATCGTAGGTTTTCTTCTGCTCCAAACTTAATCCAACTTTAGAAGGATCTTCTCCTGTAGGAATTATGGCATGGTGATCCGTTACTTTTTTGTCGTTAAAAACCTTGGTCGATTTTCTGATTTTCTTACCCAACAACGGCTCCGTAAACTTAGCATATGCAATCAAATTCTTAAGAATTCTAGCAATTTTAGGGTAAACATCATTTGGCAAATAGGCCGTATCCACCCTAGGGTAAGTAACTAGTTTTTGTTCGTACAAATACTGCACGTAAGTCAAAGTTTCTTCAGCTGTGTAGCCAAACTTCTTGTTGCATTCTACTTGTATCGACGTTAAATCGAATAACGAAGGAGCCAATTCTTTTCCTTCTTTTTGGGTGTAGGATTTTATCTCGAAATCAACCTCTTTTATAGAGTTAATGAATTCTTCTCCCTTATCTTTCTCCTTTAACTTTCCTTTGGTTCCTGCAAATTCTACATCACGATAAATGGTTTTTAAATCAAAGTATGTTTCTGATATAAATGCGTCTATTTCCTTTTGGCGCTCTACAATTAATGCCAAGGTTGGGGTTTGTACTCTACCTACAGAAAAAACCTGTTTGAAAGCTCCGAACTTCAATGTGTACAATCGTGTTGCATTCATTCCCAACAACCAATCTCCAATTGCCCTTGCTGTTCCTGCAGCATACAAATTATCGTACTTACTTCCTTCTTTTAGGTTTTCAAATCCTTCTTGAATTGCTTCTTTGGTCAACGAAGAAATCCAAAGTCTTTTTATTGGTTTTTTGTTTTTGGCTTTGGATAATACCCAGCGTTGAATCAGTTCTCCTTCTTGGCCAGCATCACCGCAGTTTATTACTTCATCGCAGTTTTGAACTAAATGAGCAATGGTGTCAAATTGCTTTTTTACGCCTCCGTTTTCAATGAGCTTAATTCCAAAATTTTCAGGAATCATAGGCAACGTGTTTATGTCCCATTGTTTCCAATCTGGAGTATAATCCGCCGGTTCTTTTAACGTACACAAATGTCCAAATGTCCAAGAAACCCAATAACCATTACCCTCCCAATAGCCATCATTTCGATTTGTTGCTCCAATAATTTGGGCTATGTCTTTAGCGACACTGGGTTTCTCGGCAATACATAATTTCATCCAGTCCAAAGCTCATGTTCTAGATTGATTCTGGCAAGAAATAATGTCAATTTAATAAGGAAGTTTTCAGCCTTGAATTCACAACCTATATTATCGAATTAATTATAATTCACGAGTTTAAACGGCAACCCTGATAATCCTCCCTAACCTTGAGCTAACATCGAATCAAAAATTAACATTAACACATCTGAATTTCAATGAGTTATCGATTTTTTCATTTTTTAAATTTTGAGCAACTCGCCGACCAACCAACCATACTACTTTGCGATTCCTCTAAAATTTTCTCAAAAACCCAAGCTTCAATTATTTGGTAAGACAGAAATCCCAGAAGGTTTTAGATTTGAAGCATTAGTTGCTAAAAACTACAAAAAAAGAATAAATAGAAGCTTATGAAATATTAAAACAAAAAGCAATCTAAAAAAATTCAACGACGGTTAAAGAGCAAGAGTAGCATAAAGGAAGTTGAGTTTGATTGGCAATATGTTGAAAAGCTGATAATCTTTATTTCCTAGAACTAGGTAGTTTTACTAATACTACAGAAAAGAATAAAAGTATTGCTTTTTAAACAACATAAACTTTGAAACATGCTGAGCTAATTGGAGGAATAGGAAGCTGGTGGGGATATCCTGAAATACTTGAAAATCAATAGAGCGAAGGAGCCTCCAAACTTGGGGAGCGGATTGCATCGAGACACCTCCGCAGATCTCTTGGGTGTTAAAACAAATACATCCTGAATACTCCGATAAAGTACTCAATGCTCTAAACATAGTTGGTATAGATAGACAGAATCCTAAATTCAATTTCCAATTGCGTATCGATAAAAAACTACCTTACTGATAATTCTTCATCCGAGTTAGACCTTAGATTGTTAATTGAGCAGTTGTTGAAATAAAAGGTATCAGACTTGAAATCAATGATTTGGTGCATTACCAAATTGAACTTGAAAAGCAAAATGAATCCTTAAATCTGAAAAGTGAATAAAATCGGAATATGTTGGGTTGAACTCCAATTACATTTGAGGTCCGTTGCACAATAATCTTAGTCTGACTGAACTCGAAAAGCACAATACAGTGAATCACTCAGAATTCGTGAATCACGATAAGAAATCTGCAGCTAAGCTGGTTGCTGCATTGAGAAGAGTAAATGAGAGTTCAGTAATTGTAGATTAAGCCTCTTTGTCACTCAACTCTAGCCAACGATCCGATTTAGTTTCTAGGTCCTTTATGGCTGCCCCAAGTTCATCAGATAATTTCATCATTTCATCAGAATCTTCAATCCCTTCTTCAAACTTTTTATTGATTTCTTCCTTGCGTTTCTCCAGTTTTTCAATGTCAACTTCTAAGATTCCAAACTCCCGTTTTTCATTGTAAGACAGCTTTTGAGATTTGTCATTAGAAACATTCTTAGGCTTCGATTTCTTCTCAACTTCCTTCTTCACAACAACTTCTTCTATTTTATCTCCACCAGCTTTCTTCCAATCTCTCCATTGAGAGTAGTTGCCCGGAAAATCTTTAATACTAAGCTTGTCTTTTTCTAAAACGAATAGATGGTCTACCAACTTATCCATGAAATACCTATCATGACTAACGATAATTACACAACCGGGAAAATCTAAAAGAAAGTCCTCAAGAATATTCAAGGTCATGATATCCAAATCATTGGTAGGCTCATCAAGAATTAAGAAGTTGGGATTTTTCATCAAAACCGTCAATAGATGTAACCTTCGTTTTTCACCACCACTTAATTTCTCAATCATATTGTAGTGCATATTCTTCGGAAACAAGAAACGCTCGAGCAACTGAGAGGCCGAAAGCTTCTTACCTTTAGCTAATGGTATGAATTCCGCTACTTTTTTGACTACTTCAAAAACTCGTTCGTTTGTTTTAAACTTCATTCCCTCTTGATTGAAGTAACCAACTTTTATGGTTTCACCGACCACTACCTTGCCAGAATCAGGTTGAACCTTCTCCGTAATAATATTTAGCAAAGTTGATTTCCCTGTTCCATTAGGGCCAATAATTCCGACCTTCTCAGCACGCTTGAATTTGTAACTAAAGCCTTCAAATAGTTGTTTATCGGCAAAGCCTTTTCCAACATTATGAAATTCAAGAATCTTACTTCCCATTCTCTCCATATTGATTTCCAGCTCAACTTGCTTGTTATCAATTCGTTGTTTTGCAACTTGCTTAAGATCATGGAAAGAATCAATTCTTGCCTTGCTCTTTGTTGTTCGAGCCTTGGGCTGTCTTCGCATCCATTCAACCTCAGTCCTAAAAAGGTTTTTAGCTTTTTCTATAGTTGCTTGATCTGACGATTTCCGTTCTTCTCTTCTTTCCAAAAAGAAGGAATAGTTGCCTTTATAGGTGTACAATCCGAAATCATCCATTTCGAGAATCGTATTACATACGTTTTCTAAAAAATACCGGTCATGAGTCACCATCAACAAAGTGATATTCTCTGTTTTTAAGAATTTCTCTAACCATTCGATCATTTCTAAATCCAAATGGTTAGTTGGCTCATCCAACATCAAAAAATCTGGCTCGTCAATCAACACTTTGGCCAATGCCAATCGTTTCAGTTGCCCTCCCGACATGGAGCCAACTTTAGCGTCTAATTGATTGATGCTTAATTCAGATAAAATACTCTTTACCTTCACCTCTTGATCCCAACCATTCAGCTCCTCCAAAGTATCCATAGCTTTTTGAAAAGCATCCCCAGTTTCTTCTACTTCCAAGCACCTTTCATATTCACGAATAGCCATCAGTACAGGATTATCGGTTTCAAATACCGCATCCCAAATTGTTAGGTCAGGGTTGATTTTAGGATCTTGCATCAAGTATCGGACTTTAATCCCCTTTCGAAATACTACTCGTCCCTCATCAGGCTCTTCTAATCCAGCAATAATTTTCATCAGCGTAGATTTACCGGTTCCGTTTTGAGCAACCAGAGCGACCTTATCACCAGCAGCCATTCCAAAAGTTAGATTGCTTAATATTTCTCGATCGGCAAAACGCTTCGAGATGGATTCAATAGATAAATAATTCATTATTGGATATATCCTAATTTTTTAAACACCTTTTGAAAGCGTTTTTGTAATTCATTTGAGGTCATTACCTCTTTGTGATAAGCTTCGATTGATTCGTATAATCGAGCGTGAAATTCAATTGTATTAATTGCAAATCGTACCGGAGTTTCTTGCAAAACTAATGGCCCCTGATCGGTTAATCGAAATCGCACTTCTCTTTTCGAGCTGGCATCAAAAGCAAATAAAGAAACAGAGTGTGCAACTGCATTTCTAAACAGCAGAAGAGTTTGTGTATCTCTTCGGTCGTGTTTCAAAAATGCTTTTAAGAATTTCTTTATACGAACCATGCTACCTTGGTTTTCTAATTGGCCGGAGTGATACCTTGATAATAGATCAATTACCGACCAAACTAATAATGGAAACGCTTGATTTTGTGTTAGACTTACTTTTTCCAAATCCTTTAATTCATCAAGGCCTTTTTGTAAAGTGGAATTACAAGTTTCAAGCTTTTTATTTCCAAAAAAGAAATTGGTTTGCTCTTCAATTGTATTAATTACTGCATTTGCCATTCGGGGGCAAAGGAAAGCATTTGTAAGAGTAACACGTTAGCTAAATTGGCAAATCCTTTAGCTCTAATTTCCCCATAAAAAATCAACTATAAAAACAGGGTTAGAATGTTGTTTTACAATCGACTAAATGCATGATTAAACATTATTTTTGACAAATCATGAAATCAGTAAATTCAAGTTTCTGGCTCTATGTATTGGGCGTTTATATTTTACTTCAGTTTTTGTGGTGGACTTGGATGTTGATCGATTTAAACCAACAAGTTTATCTGCTTAAAGTTAATTACCATATTGCCAATTCCCTGCAATCGCAAGGAACAACGGATGACTTTGTTCAACGAAAAATTGCAATGATCATTGGGGAAGGTTCTGTTTTTATAGTGCTACTTACTTTAGGTTTTATTCAAGTAAAAAAAGCGCTAAAAAGAGAATTAGATGCAGCCAAGAAACAACGCAATTTTTTATTGTCTGTTACTCATGAATTAAACTCTCCCATTGCTGGCGTTCAATTGAATTTAGAAACTACCCTGAACAGAGACCTTGATTCAAAAACTAGAAATCAACTGATAAGTAATGCCTTACAACAAAATGGGAGATTAAAGAATCTAGTCGACAACATTCTAACTTCAACAAGACTAGAAGAAAACGTATTGCAATTGAATATTCAACCGACGAATATTTCTGAACTTCTTCCTAAAATTTTAGTCGATTTTAAGTCCTCAAATACAACAATTAACATAAGCGATTTCCATCCTGACATATATGCTTTAGTAGATCAGCTCGCGTTTGAATCGGTAATCAAAAATTTATTGGAAAATGCGATAAAGTATAATCGTCAGGATAATCCCATTACCGTTACATCTAAAATAGAAAATGGATTTGTTTTTATTCATATTGAGGATCACGGAATTGGAATTCCTCCAGATTCGAAACAAAAAGTCTTTGCTCGGTTTTTCAGAATTCAAAACGAAGAAACCCGAACGACGAAAGGAACAGGACTTGGCTTGTATATTGTTAAACAACTAGCAGAACTTATGGGAGGTGAAATCTTCTTGGAATCTAAATTTGGAAAAGGTTCTACTTTTACGATTAAACTAAAAATAGATGATAAATAGAATTTTAGCTTTTGCACTGTTATTGGCCTTTACAGCTTGTGTTGACTATAAAAATGTAGAGTTTCTCTCTCTTGAAAATGCTACTTTAAACAAAATTTCTCCCAGTGGAATTGAAGCCGACCTGTGGTTAAAAATCAAGAACCCGAATGATTATAAAATCAAGATTGAAACTAAAGACCTTACATTTTTCATTAACGGAAAAGAAATCGGAAAAGCTCGACTTACTGAACAAATGGAGCTAACTAAAGAAAACACTGAAACATATAAAACGGGCATTGTCGTTAGCTTACCTGCTGATGGAAATATTGATTTAGGAATGATAATGCTCATGAGTGGTGGAAAAATAACCTTGGGTATTAAAGGTGAAATTATTGGTAAAGCAAAAGGTATTTCTAAAACTGTTCCTATCGATTTTACTGAATCGATCTCTATTTAAATCGAATTCCAAATTCTTAACACATTTCTGTAATAACTAGTTATCGATGTGGCCCCTGTCCTATTATGCACTGCTACCTTTGATAAAATTTTATAACATGAGACTCCTACTCATATTTTCGATTGTATTAACTGCTGTTCAAAGCTGCCAAAACAACTCAAATACCGCTGAAAAAATGCACGATCAGACAGAACACAAACATACCAATGCACTAATTAATGAAACAAGTCCTTACTTGCTCCAACACGCCCACAATCCCGTAAATTGGTACCCTTGGGGCGACGAGGCTCTTAATAAAGCAAAAGCAGAGGACAAGTTAATCTTAGTGAGTATTGGTTATTCTGCGTGTCACTGGTGCCATGTTATGGAACGTGAATCGTTTGAAGATTCAGTGGTGGCCAAAATCATGAATGACAATTTTGTTTGTATCAAAGTAGATAGAGAAGAACGTCCAGATATTGATCAGATATATATGAATGCTGTTCAACTCATTACAAAGCAGGGTGGCTGGCCATTAAACTGTTTTGCATTGCCTGACGGAAGGCCCGTTTATGGAGGTACCTATTTCCAGAAAAGTCAATGGGTAAATATCCTTCAAAGCTTAGCAAAGGATTATGATAAAGACAAGGAAAAGTTTTATGAATATGCAGAGAACCTAACAGAGGGGATAAAGAACTCTGACCTTCTTCCACTAAACAATTCACCTGCCCAATTCAGCAACGACACTCTGGTGGATATGGTTAGTAAATGGAAGACCAGTTTTGATAGCAAAGAAGGCGGCCCCAGCCGAGCACCAAAATTCCCTATTCCGAATAACTATCAATTCCTGTTGCGTTATGGTGTTCTGAATAATGACCAAGAAGTTCTTAATCATGTAAAACTAACTCTGGATAAAATGGCATATGGAGGGATTTATGATCAAATTGGAGGAGGCTTTGCGCGCTATTCAACCGACATTCTTTGGAAGGCACCTCACTTTGAAAAAATGCTTTATGACAATGCACAATTAATGAATTTGTATGCTGAGGCTTATCAATATTATGGCGATGATTTGTACAAAGACATTGTCTATCAAACATTTGACTTTTTACAACGTGAAATGACCACAAAAAACGGTGCTTTCTATTCCGCTCTAGATGCAGATAGTGAAGGTGAGGAAGGTAAATTTTACGTTTGGAAAGAGGAAGAGTTAAAGTCAGCTCTTTCTGAAAGTGAGTATAACCTCACTGAGGTCTATTATAATATTGGTAAAAAAGCGCTTTGGGAACACGGCAATAATATTCTACTTAGGGATAAAACTGATGAACAAGTTGCCGAAAAGCTGGATCTACCAGTTGAGCAGGTACAACCTGCAATAAAAGCAATAAATAACAAGCTTTTAAAAGTTCGTGCTGAAAGAATTCGACCAGGGCTAGATGACAAAACACTCACCTCGTGGAACGCTTTAATGATTTCAGGGCTTACAAAAGCTGGCCAAGTTTTTTCGGAAAAAAAGTTCCTAAATGTTGCTATTAAAAATGCAAATTTCATTGTTTCAGAGCAAACAACAAAAGAAGGGAATCTATTACACAGCTATAAAAACGGCACTTCTAAATTAAATGGTTTTCTGGAAGATTATTGTTTTGTAATTGAAGCTTACACGGACTTATATCAGGCTACATTTGAGCAAATTTGGTTGGAAAGAGCGAAAGATTTATTAGACATTAGTATTGAGAATTTCTATGATACCAAACGAGGTATGTTTTATTTTACATCGAAAAATGCAACCGGTTTAGTAGCAAGAAAAATGGAATTGAACGATAATGTTATTCCTGCATCTAATTCCAGCATGGCAAAATCACTTAATGTTTTAGGCCATTATTTTGATAATAAAGCCTATCTAAATATGTCTGAAACAATGCTGAATAACATACAACCTTACATGTCTAATTATGGATCAGGTTATTCTAATTGGGGACAATTGTATTTAAACCAAGTATTTCCATTTTATGAAATTGCAATTGTTGGAGACAATGCAATAGAAAAATCATCTGAATTGAACAGGACTTATGTTGCTAACAAACTTCTAATTGGCTCGAAAAAATCTAGTGAATTACCATTACTAGAAAATAAACATGTTGAAGGAGATACCTATATATATGTTTGTGTTAACAAGTCTTGCCAATTACCAGTAACCGAGGTAAGTGAAGCTGTTAAACAACTTAAACAATAGGCAACTATGCGTTTAACCATCTATCTAACATTGCTGATATTACTATTTACTGTATTTGGATTGCATAAAAGTCATGCTCAGATTTTAGACGTATACCAAGGCAAGCTTTACAATAATGATTGTCAGTTCAATGAGCGGTTTATAATGGATAATAAAATAAAGACTATAACCGGAAAAATCTCAGTAAAAAAGGACATGCAACCTATATCAAACAAAGGGCTTATCGTTAGATATTCTTTTGATCGTATAGGCAGACTTTCTGAACAAATTAAGACTATGTCATTAAGAGGTGGAAGAATTGATACTACTCAGAGTTCGTTTAGTTATAGCCAGAATAATCAATTAGTTCAGAAAGCACAATTTTACGTAAAGGCATATGATGCCATAAGGTATTCTTACAATAATAAGAATGAAATCACTTCCGAAATGGTAGTGCGAGGAGCCAATAACAATCAATATAAATATGGATTTGACAAAGGCTCAGAGACTATTGTTAAACAGGAACGTTACGAATGGCAGCAACTAAATGATACTACTCAGAATGTGGTGTATTATAATTCCGCTGAAAGACCATACAAAGAAAGGACCATAATTTTAAATGTGATAGGGCAAAAACAATCAGAAAACACCACTTACTATCTAACTAAAAAACGAAATTTAATTACCTACAAATACGATCCGGTAGGAAGGCTAATTAAAATTATTGATTACTCAAATTTAGGGAGCCAACGCACGATCACAAACACCTATGAGTACGACGAGTATGGTAATTTGTACAACAGTAAAATATATACCAACGGAAAGCTATCCTACACCCAAGAGTTTCTTTACGACCCCCAAACCTTATTTCTCAGTGCACAATTGAGCAAGGATGAATCCGCAAGAAGTATTAAGATTATTCAATATGAATATAAGTTTTATTAATTAGCTGCAATCGCACATCAATTATTTCTAAAATTGGCCAACAGTTTTGCGTTACTCCAATACCGCACTCTGATTATTTAAATAACAGAATGAGTAAATTCTACTCACTTTTCAGAAAAAATAGGGAGTGAACCTAGTTTATTCACTTTCCTATATTCATTACTGTTTTCAATCTGGTGAAATAAAATCCTTTTCAAAGCTAATTTCACAACAAAGGAATTATTATGAAACTGTGTTCCGTCGTCTTGTTAACTATATTTTCTGTGGGTGCCTATTCACAATGGGCCGATACAAATACCATCTACAAATTCACTTACCTAGGAAAGAACTATGAAATTGTAAAAGAAAAGAAAACTTGAAAGGCCGCAGCAACTTGTACAGTTGAACGAGGAGGCTATTTTGTTCAAATTAAGAATTCATCAAAGCAAACCAAGATATATCATGAAATAATCAATGGAGCTAATATTTCTAAAACTATACTTCAGTTTCGAATGGAAGAGCAATTACCTATATATGAATAGGTGCAACACACCAAACTTTGGAAGGAGATTGGAAATGGGACAACAACGATGACGGAACAGGTTATCAATTCTGGTCAGGTGGAAAATCCGGAACCTCGTTAAATAGCGCATATCAAAACTGGGGAGCAAAATCAAAATCAAGCCAGAACAGACCTGATAATTTTGGCATAAGACAGAACCATGGAGCAATAGGTCTCGCTGGTTGGCCTTCAGGAAAAACCCTACTAGGTCACCTGTTGAATGGAACGATATTTCTGGTACAAGTGATATTTACTTTATCATAGAATACGATAGCATTAAGACAATTATAGCCAATTCCTCTTTAAACATTATAGAACATTCAAAACAAAGAATTAACAGCCTATCCTAATCCTGTAAAAGACAGAATCTATATTCGGTCAAACAAGACAATCTCTGCTTTCTTGATCAGTATTGAGGGAAAAAGAGTTGTAACATTTAAAGTTAACGAATTAGACGTCTCTGAATTACCCAGAGGTACTTATTGGATAAATATTAAAGAGGATAACAGAAGATTTAGTTATCCAATTGTAATTGAGTAAATTGGAATTGCTAGTTGCAATCCATTTGAACAGTCTTTGAATATCTATTAGTTGGAGAAGATATAGGCATTCTAAAAGCCACCATTTGCCTTCCTGATAACATTGCTACTAATGTTAGGAAAATATCTACCCGAACAATTCTGTAGCTAGATGATGCTACACCCCATGACTGCTCCAGGACAGATCTTCTTGGAATTAAGTAATTTAACACTTACTGTACTCAAAAAGTATAGAGCAAAAAAAGCCCCTCAAGTTTACACTTGAAGGGCTTAATTAGAAAACCGGCGACGACC
>MDTF01000238.1_pt1 | contig 27149 bp, 21 predicted proteins | sample 811191 | NCBI WGS metagenome assembly MDTF01 (sample SAMN05326649, study PRJNA326480) | marine metagenome | isolation source: seawater | place: Southern Ocean | collected 2011
AAATATGCCAATTACAGTTGACATTGGACCCTTTTTTATTTGTCCCTCTCCATAAACATTATAAAAATATAAAGCCTCATAAGATAGGTTAAACCATTTATTCATTTGAATAAGCATTTTTAAATTATTAGACTTAGTAAAGGCATATGGTGAAAGATTTTGATCCATCCCCTTATTGCCTAAGCTAGCAGAAGTAGCTGAATATATTATTTTAATCTTATTTTCTAAACAAAAACTAAAAACTTTTGAAGTTCCTGAAAGATTAGAGTCTAAGCATTTTTTTGTATCATAAAAACTTTGATGTATTCTTGCATATTCACCAAAATGGAAAATAGTATGTATTTTATTTTTATAAGAATTTAAAATTTTAAATATTTCGTTAGTATCGCCCTTAATATATTTAATTCTTTTGTCGTTTATATGATTTTTTTTTGATCCAGTTGAATAGTTATCTATACTAATTAAATTATATTTTGTTTTTTGGATGAGGTACCTAACAAGATTAGATCCTACAAAACCTGAACCACCAGTAATTATTAAAAAATTTTTCATTATAATTAATCAGTCAAAAAATCTGTATTTAATAATGCAATAAACTGCAACAAAAGCATCTTTAATCGTAATTTTTTTTCCATCTGCATAAGACCTACCTCTATATGAAATTGGAACTTCATAAAAAATAAAATTTTTTTTTGCTAACTTCATGGTAATTTCTGGTTCAATACCAAATGAATTTTCTTTTAAATTTATAGATTTGATTGTTTCAGATTTAAATATTTTATAACCTGTTTCCATGTCACTCATATTTAAATTTGTAAAAATATTTGTTAATAATGTAAGTAAAAAATTGGCCACATAATGCCAAAAAAAATGTAGTCTTATATATCCTCCTCCTTTAAATCTTGTGCCATAAACTACATCTGCATCAGATTTTAGAAATGGTTCAATTAAGTTATTATAATCAGTAGGATCATACTCTAGATCTGCGTCTTGGATAATAATTAAATCTCCAGTACATAATTTCAGTCCAGATCTTATTGCCCCGCCTTTACCTAAATTTTTATCATGCCTCATGAATTTTAATTTAGGGTTTTTTTTCTTAAGATCTTTGATGATTATTGAAGTTTTATCATTTGAACAATCATCAATTATAATAATTTCTTTTTCAAGAGCATTAAATTCATTAACTTTATTAAAAATTGTTTCGATAGTTTTATCCTCATTAAAGCAAGGTATAATTATAGATAATTTCATATTATTAAGATTCTAGCAGTATAATAGATTTATTTTTGATCTTCATACATTAATTTGTCTTTGTTAAAAATAAATAAATAAAATGATATTTGAATTAAAATAGTCATATTTAGCCAATTATTAAAAAAGTTACCATTTGGCAGTAATGGGAATAAAAATACAATAAAATTAATTATAAGGCAGATTTTAGTATTATCTAATTCAACAATATTTTTAAATAACTTCCGGTATAAAAATTTTGTTAAAATTGCTAGCAAATATAAAAAATTTAAAAAAATAAATAATGTACCTACAATTCCTGTTTCTGAAAGTAATTGTAGATAAAAATTATGAGGATGTGTAGTACATCCATTTACATCATACTTAGTAAAATCCGGGATATCAGTCTGGCTTATATCTAAACTTGATAATATATGGTGATTTTCTATAAAATCACCAGACTTTACAAAAAGATCTTTTATGATTCCTTCTTTATTGGACCTAAAATCATAAAAAGTGTCATTATATTTATATGATAAGATTAAATCATTAATTGAAATCTTGTCTCTTTCTGAAACGTAGAGTTTAGCTATCTGTAAGTTTGAATATTTTCGATCTACAAGAAATGTCAATTTTTTATTACTATCTACTCTGTGATCAACAATCAAAGTTTCTATACCGTCTACAGAACAAAAATGTCTAAAAGATTTAGGTCCATAACCAAAAGTTTTTTTTAAAGAAAATGCATTATAAGCAGTTTGATAAGTCATTTTATAATATCTCAATCTATTAAAAAAATTTTCCTCATCATCAAATATATTAAAATTAACTTGTAATATAGTTTGCTTGATATGACGCTCATACAAAACATTGTTATTAAATAAAATAATAGCAACTGCAAAAATTAGAATGAAAGAAGTAAAGATTTTTTTATAAATAGAAAAATTTGAACATATAAAAAAAATTATGATTCCTATACATGTTGAGATAAAAGCAGCTCTTTCTCCACTTAGAAAAATTAGAATAAAAGCAAGAAATATAATTGTAATACTATAGTACTTAAAAAATTGATTTTTTATATCAATAAAGAAAAGTAACCCCAAAATTAGAAAAAAATACTTTGCTAGAAAGCTCCCTAATACTAGCTTATCTCCAAATAAACTAGCAATTCTGTCAGGTCTTTTAACAGATGAGTTTCCCAATAGGTTTTCGTCAAAGAAGAATTCAGTAAATCCATCTAAAACTAATATGCTAAACATGAATATTAAAGCATAGAATAATAAATTAATAATTTTTTGATTTATCAAAAAAATATAATAGGCAGCAAAAATAAAAATAAAAAACCTAAAATAGAACAGGTTTTTAAAAAAAATTTCGTTTCTATAAGGTGAAAAGTATGCATTTAAAATGATATAGATAACAAAAACTAAATAATAATAAAAAAAATTAATATGATATATTTTAATATTCTTACTTTTGATCAATCTAATTACAAAAAATATAGATATTAAATTCATTATTAATTCTGGTATCAATGGACCTGATATCAATGATATTGGAAACAATAATAATAACGAAAATAAAAAAAGGTTATTTTTTGAAGTATAATTCATTATATTTTTAAAAATTGCTTAGATCTATTAAGTATTTTGAATATTAGAAAATAAATTATTTTGATAGTATTTCTATTTATTTTTAAAATTTTTAATATTTGAATATTCTGTTTTAAGATTGCTTTTAAACTTTTATTTGATTTTCCACCATATCTCATTTTAACAAAAAATATATTCACGTATTTTTGAGATATTTTTTTCTTTATCAGGTATCTGTACATTAACTCGATATCTGCAGCATTACCAATGTCAGATTTATATAATCCATATTTTATATAAGTATTTCTTTTAACAAAAAAGGATGGGTGTGGAGGGTTCCAGCCTGCATAAAAATTATTAGCTTTTAAATTTCCAGGCTTCCATATTCTCACATCTTTTTTAATATTTTTTCTTTCAACATAAACTAAATTTCCATAAATAATTTCTGTACGGTATTTATTAAAAAAATAATACAATTTTTTTAATACATCGTTATTATAATAAAAATCATCACTATGTAATATTGAAATAATTTTACCATTAGAGTTTTTTATGCCCTTATTTATGGCATCATAAATTCCATTATCTTTTTCGATTATTATTTTAATTTTTTTGAAATGAAACTTTTCAATAATTTTAATAGTGTTATCTGTTGAGCAATTATCAATAACGACTATTTCAAAATTTTTATAATTTTGTTTTTTTATTGACCACAAACATTCCTTAATAGTTGACTCACTATTAAATGTTGCAATTACAATAGAAAAAACACAATTTGAACTATTCACCATTAATTATTTTATAACCGTAAATCTCTTTTATTTTATAATTTTTTCTTGGTTTGTTTAAACAAATTGCTTTAAATTCTGCACATTGCCAGTTTTTTGATACATAAATCTGATAATCATCATAAATTCCAAGTTTTTCAATATTAGAATAATTAAAATTTTTTGTTTTGATGATGAATAAATCCTCGTATTTGAAATATTTAATATTTTTTTCTAAAAATAGCCCTGTTAATAATATCTGGATAAGTATTAAAGATTTAAAGACAAAACTTTTTTTGAGAATTTCTTCAAAATTTAGATAAAAAGAATAAGAAAATATAAATGCTGGAAACGCAATTAAAACTCCCCACCCTAATCTTATTTCGGGAGCACTAAACCATATTACCAAAGTTAAGATTAAGATAAAAAAAATTAGTTTATCATTATTAATTATTGTGAACTTTTCTTTATTTAAAAATCTTTTAATCCAACAATAAAAAAACAATATTGAAGAACCAATAAGTATTATTGTAAAAATATTTAAAAGAGCACTTGGTAAAAAATATTGTTTGTACCATGGTAATAACCAGTCTGTAGAACTCAATGTATATTCGAAATCTTTATATTTAGACCTTAAAAGAGTATCTCTTGCATAACTCATTGCTTCTTTAAAAAAATAATTTATATTTTCAATTCCTGGTGACCAAGATGTATTTATACAAGTAAATTTATAAGGAAAAATTAAACACCCAGAATTAATAAAGCTTTTTATAAACCACAAAAAACTAGCAAAAATTAAAATTATGTCTTTTTTTTCAATGCTATGGAATGATTTAAAATATTTGAATAATATTGGCAGTATTAATGGTGCATAAAGAATTCGAGATGTAATACAGATAAAAGAAAGCACACAATACAGATAAAATAAATTATCATCATCTTTTTTATTATAAAAATTGATAAGCACATAGATTGCTAGGATAAAAAACACCATAGGTGCAATATCTAACTCTGGATTACCGAGGTGGTTTAATATTACTCCATTTTTAAAGGGATGAATTAAACTAAATAAAATTAGTATTACAAAGCTTATATTGAGATAAAAAAAACTAAATTTGTTATTATTTTTTTTTTGAGAAAAAATTTCATTTAAACCAATCGCTATAACTATCGCACTTAAATAGTGCTTTGAGCTGTAGTCCATAAAATCTATATTCAAAATTGCTATAATTGAATGCCACGAAGAGTTTGTTCCAAACCGAATCTCTAAATTACTCAAACCAAAAACGGCTTTATCTGTAATTAACCATTTAAGAATTTGAAGATGATACATTGGTGAGTCAACATTGCTTACTGAATAAAATGATATGAATGTAAAAATTAATATTAATATTAATATATTTATAAAATTAATCCTTAAAATTTTTTTTTTATAGGCATCATAAAAAGAGAATAAACCAATGATAATTATAAGATATTGAAATTTATTTATTGCAAAAAATATATTTATAAAATTTGAGCAAATGAATAAAAAAAATAATCCATAAAAAATATCTAAATTAGAAATATAAAAAAAACTTTTTTTATAAAAGAATGTTAAAAATATATGAGAAAAGCCAATAATAATTAAATAAGTTAATATATTAAATATAAAAGCAAAAAGCATATATTATTTTTTAGTTGAAAGTCCTTGCCTTACCCTAATATTTCTTTCACTATTACCGGGTGCAAAACAATTTATCATCTTTCTTGTCTCCAGATAATTAAAATAATAACCTTTTTTTAAATGGATATCTATTTCAGTATCTATTGCTTGTTTCGGTGAGCATGCATTTTTCATCTCTCTATATTTTATATTTATAAATTGTGGATTGATTATCCATGAAGCAAAATTAAGAATAAGAATTACATAAATCAATTTTTTTTGTATGTATTTTGTTAAAAAAAAATAAACAAAAATGAGTGCAAGCTGTAAATAAGATAACTCCGCAGGTAACCATAAAAATATGAGTAAATTAGAAATTAGTATAAATAAAAATAAAAAAAAGTTATTATCTTTTTTTATCAATATGTAGTTTTTAAAAAAGCTGTATATTATTAAAAAAATACTTACTCCACCAAAAGCATAAAAAGATTTATAAAAAAATCTACCAAATAAATCTTCATAACCTTCGTATGATCGTCCTGCTGTTAACCATGTTAATTGAAGCTTTGCATCATACCACACAGGAACATAAAATAGAGATCCTGTAAAAAAAATACAAAATATTATTGTTAATTTTCTCTTTACAGATATTTCCGAATTACTAAAAAATAATATGGTAAAAATTATAAATAAAAAATAATTTAATCTAACACCCACAGCTAAGGCAAAGAAAATTATTGATATTTCTGTCAATTTATTTTTTAATAAAAATAAACCCAGTGCATAGAAAAAAAAAGCCCATGAATAATCAACTGGTTCCAAATTATCAAAATAAAGAACCGGACTTGAAAGACAGAGTAATAAAAATAATAATAATTCTTTTTTGTTTTTATTTTCAAAGCTATTATAAAAAAGCAGTAAACCCAAAATTAATAAAGTAAAAGTCATTAAGTTTGCCGCCCAACTCCCAAAATGATAAGCTAAAAATCCTATTCCAATTTCTGCAACAGGATTTCCCGTGAACCTTGAAGTAACAAACGCTCCAGAAGATAATTTAGTTTCAAAAACATAAATCATAGGCATCGTATCTTCATCTGAGCCATACCCACCTGTAAAACATAAATAAATTGCCAATACCAAAAGTAAAGAAATTAGTATTGATTGTATCTGTTCACTGATATTTAAATTTCTGATATTAAGAAGTTTCATTAGACTTTAAATAACTTTCATATGTTTTTTTAATACTCTCTTTAAGGTTGGTTTTAATTTTCCACCCATATTTTTTTGATGTACTCAGATCAAGCAGCTTTCTTGGTGTACCTTTTAAATTTTTGTTAACATAAGATAAGGTGACTTTGATATTTAAAATTTTACTAATTAATTTTGCATATTGAGAAATTGTTTTTTCAACTCCAGAACCTATATTAATCAAATACTCTTTTGTTTTTTTATTCAAAAAGTAAATTATTGCATCTGCAAGATCATCTACATAAATTATTTCTCTTTTTGCTTGCCCGTCTCCCCATAAAAATATCTTTTTATTTTTATTTTTTTTAACATCATGAATTTTTTTAATTATTGCTGGTATAAAATGACTGTTTTCAAGGTTATAGTTATCGCCTGGACCATAAGTATTTGTTGGCATTAAACATTTATAGTTGGTTTTATATTGATAATTGTAAGCTTCACATAATTTAATACCTGCTATTTTAGCTATAGCATAAGGCTCATTAGTTTTTTCTAATTCTCCTGTTAATAAATATTTTTCTTTTATGGGTTGTTTACAATTTCTTGGATAAACACAACTAGAACCTAAAAAAATTAGATTTTTTGTATTACTTTTATAAGCTCCATGAATTAAATTATTTTGTATAGTTAAATTTTCATAAATAAAATCACCTTTAAATGTATTGTTTGCTTTAATTCCACCCACACGTGCAGCACATATAATTATAGATTGAAATTTATTTTTTTTTAGAAAATTAAAAACTTTTTTTTGATCTAATAAATTTAATTGATTCTTATTTATAGTAGTTATGTTTGTATAATTTTTTTCTTTTAGTTTTCTTAAAACAGCAGAACCTACTAGCCCATTATGACCTGCTAAAAATATTTTTTCATTTTTTATTGGCATTTTTTTCTAGTGATTTGAGATCTTCATAAATCATTTCTTTTATAAGATTATCGAATGATATTTTTGGTTTCCATTTTAAATCTTTTTTTGCTTTAGCTGGATTTCCTAACAATGTATCCACCTCTGCTGGTCTGAAATACTTTTTTTTACATTCAATTATACATTTTCCATCTAAGGTATATACTTTTGTGTTTATTCCAGCACCCTTCCACTTAACTTTAATATCTAAAATTTTAAGAGCCTTTTGTATGAATTCCTTAACACTATAATTTTTTCCCGTAGCCACAATGTAGTCCTTTGGTTTTTTTTGTTGTAACATTCGCCACATCGCTTCAACATAATCTTTGGCATGACCCCAGTCTCTTTTTGATTCTAAATTTCCTAGTTGTAATTTTTTTTGCAGTCCTAGTTTAATTTTACATAAAGCTAAGGAAATCTTTTTTGTAACAAAAGTTTCTCCTCTTCTAGGGCTCTCATGGTTAAATAATATTCCATTGACTGCAAACATATTATAAGCTTCTCTATAATTTACACACATCCAATAAGAAAAAACTTTTGCAACACCGTATGGACTTCTTGGGTAAAAGGGTGTTTTTTCAGTCTGAGGTATTTCCTGAACTTTCCCAAACATTTCAGATGTGCTTGCTTGATAAAATTTAGTTTTTTTTGTTAAATTAAGTGATCTAATTGATTCTAATATTCTTAAGGATCCTAAAGCATCCACATTGGATGTGTATTCTGGAATCATAAAAGAAACAGCAACATGGGATTGTGCAGCTAAGTTGTATATTTCATCAGGTCTAATATTGTTTATTAGCCTTTGAATCATCAAAGAATCTGTAATATCTCCGTAATGTAAAAAAAAGTTTTTTTCATTATATTCGTCGTAAATATCATCAATTCTTTGAGTATTTATCGAAGAGGATCTTCTCTTAACACCATGAACTGTGTAACCTTTTTTAAGCAAAAGCTCTGTTAAATAAGAGCCATCTTGACCAGTAATACCAAATATGAGTGCAATTTTTTTTTTCATTGAGTGAATAATATATAGCCTTAATTATACTCTAAAAAAAAAAAAAAAAAGCAAAATATTTTATTTTTTGATGAAAATACTAAATACATAGACAGCTAGTATTGTTAAAAAAATAGATCCAAATAAAAGATAACTTTGACTTGGTAAATACCCAAAATGAATAAATCTAAATGCAACAATTTGTCCAATCAAACTACAGAAAATTAAATTTTTGCCTGATAATTTATATGAAATAAATTCTAATATGTTCGCAAATATCATCAAAATCAACATGCTTATAAAAAGAAATATTAAAGATCCCGAATAAAATAAAAAGGCAATAATTCCTGTTAGGGTATTTCCCTTAGCATTTTTATGTATGTCAATTGCACTATTATTTTTGTCATTTAAATAAAAAGTTCTTTCATAAAAAGTTGGTAATTGATTTTGAAATTTTTCCTTTAATGCATCACGTAATAAAGGTATTCCAAGTTTATCTTTATTTTGGGAGACAGCAAATATTGCATCAATACCCACCCATCTATTTGTTGCTATATAAAAAAATTCACTATTATAATTAACAAAATTAAAAAATTTTTTATCCTCATTTAAATTAATTTTTTTTAGTGTATCAACTCTAGATTTCCCAATATAAAAGTATTCAGCTCTAATTTCATTAACTAAAATTACAGACATATAAAATAATACACCACAAACCATAATCATTTTTATGAAAATTTTTATATTTAATGATTTTCCAGTTTTTTTTGAAAACTTGTAAATTCCATAAATAATTGAGAGAGAATTAAATATCATTCCTCTACTTATCATTGACACAGAGCTCACAAAATTTTCGAATAAAAAAATAAAAATTGTCAAATTAAATATTTTCTTGAAATATCTAATTTCTAAAAATATTAAAATACAAGATATACTAGATAAACCAAATAATAGTAGCCACTTTATAGAACCTGAAATGAAGAAATTAATTTCCTGAAGTGGTATTAGTCCTTTTTGATATACCTTAAAATAACCATTTAAAGATGAAATCATAATAATGAAAATAAGAAATACTAATAAAATATTTTTTCTATTATCAAAGAGAAAATTTTTTTTAATGTTAGTGAGATTAATCTTTGAAGGGTAGTAAAATAATGCCTCCCTTAAATGACCTATAATAATTAAAGGAATGATTCCAATAGATGAAATTAATAATCCGTAATCAAAATTTTCTGGACTATAATCAAAATTACCAACCCCTTCTTTGAATATGCCATCTGTAAATGAAATAATAATAGTAAACTTAAACCAAAAACCAAGAAATAATAGAATACCAAAAAAAGTTTCAAAAAAAAATGCTTTTTTCCTAAAAGAAAAAAAAATTAAATAAACATTAATTATACTAAAAATAGTAAATAAATACTTGCTTCCTGAATAATTGATAAAACCATTATAAAAAAGGAATAATAATGCAATGATAATAAGTATTTTAAATATAAGAAAATACTTTTTTAAATTATCTTTTAATAAGTATGACACTTTAAATTAATTTTGTTGATTGATCGATTTTACAAAATTTAATGAGTATGAGATCATTGCCATTATTGATGCTAGAAAAAATGCGAATGAAACTGCCACTGTTCCACCTGAATAGTATAATATTGGAATTAGAAAAGTAATTGATAATCCGTAAAGAATATCTCTTTTAAAAATATACATTCTTTCTTGTTCTGAAGTTTGTATTTTTTTATGTCTTAAATACATTGCATAACTCATAAAATATGATCCTGCTAAAGAAATTGAAATTGTGAATGAAACGAATTCAAAGCCTATGTAATTGATATTTTGCTGCAATAATAGCGCATATATAGATGATAAAATTGCCACCACTATGAGCAAAAATAAAACTGCTGATAGTTTTTTTATTGTATTTGAAACTTCGATCTTTTGTTTAATAAAAGCAGGGCCAATAACTGAGTTAAATAGTGTTCCAGGAAAAGAACCGACTGAAAAACATGCAAAAAATATTCCTGCAAGACTCTTATCAAAAATATAATAAATCATTATTCTCCAAGCAAAACTACTAATAATTATTGAGAATGAGGACGCAAAAGCGATCGTTTGAATATTTATTTTAATAATATCATTCAATGTAGCTTTTGTATTTCCAATAAAATAAAATAAAACATCTTTAAGCAAATACATAACTATAGCTAAACTGTATCCTCCTAATAAATATTCTAAAAGAATAAGTTTATTTAAAATTAAAATGATAGCTGTGCAAAAAATAGTAAATACATTGATATAAAGAAAAATATTAAATTTTTTATAAATCTTATAAATCTCAAACTGGACTAACTTCATTTCATTCACCCACTGGGACATGATCAGGGCTGATGATAAAAAAATTAAATTTTGATTTTCAAATGTTAAATATTTTGTCGAAACGAAATAAAAAATTACCATAGAACATATTGAGAAAAAAAATCTATAAATTAAAGAATAATTTGCGTAAATTACTTTTTGTTCTGAAACAACTATACTTCTCATGTTACTAGAAAAAATTTGAGTAATAGTAATCCAAAAACTAATTACAAGACCTAGTTCACCTGCAATCGAATAGTACCCGAGTATAACTAATGATACAACTAATAGTGAAGCAAACATTAAATTAAAGGTATATGCACTAGAAATTAATAAAAAGTTGAGGTTCTTTTTTAATACAGAAACAAATGGAAGTTGCACTTCCTCATTATCTAAACCTGTAGGAATTATTTTCTCCTCATGTGTAACATCTTCGTTGTACGCAATGTCTTGATACATATTTTCATATTTTAGTGAAATAGTATTAATTGAAGTTTTGTCTTTAACGCTTGAAATAACTAATTTTTCTCTTACGTCTCTTTGTTCTTGAGACCAACTGGTAATTTCAATTATTTTTTCTGATATTTGGCTGGTCGAAAGATTTGTAAATATTATAGAATCACCAAAATCATTTATTTCTATATCCTTATTAACCAAACTTGGTAAACCATATAAACAGGATTCCAATATGGATAAACTTAAAACCTCAGACTTTGAAATTAAAATATTTAACCATGCCTCCTTCATTATTTTTTGTTTCTGTTCACCAAAAATTGGTTCCATTATTTTAATTTGTGAATAGTTTTTAATTAATTTATTTAATTCTTTAAAATATTTTTCATCATCTCTGATTCCATAAAGTTCTAGGGTCCAATCATTTGTAAGATTTGCTTTTATGAATGATTTAATAACTAAATGTAGATTTTTATGAGGGTGAATTCTTCCAAAATATACTAATTTTTTTTTTTTTTCTGTTTTCTCAATATCCTTAAATGAAAAGGGTATCGGGTTTGATATTTCAGTAATTTTTGAATTTGGAAAATACTTTTTTATTGCTGCAGTTTCTTGCCCTGTAATTGAAACAAATCGCACGTTATTTCCAAGAATATTTTTTAAAAATACTAAACTAATTTGCTTAAAAATATATTTAATCAATCCAGCACTTTTTACTGCTTCATCTAAGAGCATACCATGAGGATGAACAACACATTTTATTCTTTTCTCATTACAAGCTAATAAAGAGATAAATTGAATTGGTGCCCATAAGCCATGAATGTGTATGTGGTCAAATTCTTGAAATCTCTTACTTAAAATACTTTTATGAAAAAAATACTGAAACCAACTATTAATTTTTAGTATTTCTATATTTTTTTTTTCAAATAAGTTTTTCTCTAAAGATGAGGTTAAAATAGAGTAAGAATGTTTATAATTTTTATATAAATAACTTGATAAATAAATAATTAATGAAGAAATACTAAAATTTTTTTTTGTAAATTCATTTGTTACGTGTAGAACCTTCATATCAATAATTACTATTATATATTAATTAAAATTATACCATGAATATATACAAATTTTATAATAATCTTGGATGGAATCAAAAAAATAAAGTTTTTAAGGATGCTGAATTATTTGAAGATTTAAGGGACGGTTCAAAATTATATGTTTCAAAATGTAGAAAAAAACTATTAAATTTTATCCCTAGAAAAGGCGATCATATACTAGATTTTGCATCAGGACCCATTCAGTATAAAGAATACCTCGAATATTCAAAAAATTTTAGATTTAGACATTGTGTTGATTTTTCAAAAACAGCTATTGAGGAAGCAAAAAAAAAATTACGTCATAAGGGAAAGTATTATTGTAATGATTTCTTAAATATTAGATTTAAAGAAAATTTTTTTGACTGCGCGATTAGCCTGCATACAATTTATCATATACCTAAAGATAAGCAAAAAAAGACCGTCCAAAAACTAATTAAAGTTACAAAAAAAGATAAACCAATAATTATTGTTTATAGCAATCCCAATACACTTCTAAGCAGGTTAAAAAAAATTTTTATAAAAAAACCTAATAAACAACAAATTTATTTTTTCTGTCACCCACTTAAATGGTGGAAGCAATTTGAAACCGTTGCTGATATAAAAATTGTGTGTTGGAGATCATTTGCAGCCCAGCATCAAAAGTTATTATTCCCTAATAATTTGATTGGGAAGATGATGTTTGATATTTTATTAATATTAGAAAATAAATTTCCTAACTTTTTTTATAAAAATTTTCAATATCCATTAATTATTCTTACAAAAAAATGAAGAAGAATATTAAATTTTCAATTATAGTAGTTTCTCTAAATACTAAAAATGACTTTGTAAAAACTATTAACTCAATTTATAACCAAAGATACAATAATTTTGAAATAATACTAGTAGATGGAAATAGTAATGATGGAACTATTCTGGAGATAAATAAATTAAATAAAAAAATTAAGAAAAAAATTATTGAAAAAGATAAAGGCATATATCATGCCATGAATAAAGGAATAAAATATATAAACAGTGATTTGACAATTTTTCTTAATTCAGGAGATATTTTTAATAATAGAAATATTTTAAATAAAATTAACTTAATATTTAAAAAAAAAAAAGAGATAGATATAATTGTCGGAAAAAATATTGTTAAAGCTAGTTTTAAATATTTTTCGAATTATAAAAAAATTAATGATTTAACATTTTCGAGTGTTTTTTCACATCAAAGCACATTTATAAAATCAAAATTATTTTTAGAAAAAAAATATGATTTAAAATATAAAATAGCTGCAGATTTTGAATTTTTTAAATATTTTTATAAAAAAAATAAAGTTTTCTATTATACAAATTTTATATTTTCTTCATCAAAAGTTGGAGGAATTTCTGATCAAAATAGACTTTTAGCTTTAGCTGAATTTTATGATATTTCAAAAAAATACAATAATGACAAAAAAATATCATTCTTTGTTAAATATGTGTGTAGTTTTTTTTACATTAGTTTAGTTAATCTAATAAAATTAATTATACCAAAAAAAATAACCTTAATAATATTAAAGTTTAAATATCGGAACCATTGTTTATAAATAGCTTATTATGTATATTTTAGGATTAAATGTTTTTCATGGTGATTGTTCTGCGTGCTTATTTAAAGATGATAAGCTTATTGCAGCAATTGAAGAAGAAAGAATAACAAGAATAAAGCATGCAGCTGGATTTCCCATTAATTCAATAAAATTTTGTTTAGATTTTGCAAAAATTACTATCAAGGACATCGAACATGTTGCAATTAATAGAAATCCTAATCTTAGGTTTTTTACTAAATCTATTTATGCGTTAAAAAATATTATAAATACTAGAAAAGTTTTTGATAGAATTAAGAATTATAAAAAAATTAACTCATTGGAAGATGAATTTCAAAAACATTTTTCTACTAAGTTAAAAAATAAAGTTTTTCTTGTTGATCATCATCTCGCACATGCAGCAAGTTCTGTTTTAATGTCAAAATTTGATGATTGTAATTATATTACTATTGATGGTTTTGGTGATTTTTTGAGTACTACTATAGGAAAATTTAGTAATCAAAAATTTAATACAATCCAAGATGTTAAATTTCCACACTCCCTAGGTTTATTTTATACTGCTATTACTCAATTTCTAGGATTTAAAAAATATGGAGATGAATACAAAGTAATGGGCCTCTCATCTTATGGAAAGCCTACTTATGTCGATAAAATAAATAAGTTAGTAAAATTTGATAATAAAAATTTGTTTAAATTAAACTTAGATTACTTCAAGCATCACAATGAAGGTGTTGAGATGAGCTGGTTGGATGGAGAACCTAAACTTGGAGATGTTTATTCTAAAAAACTAAAAGATTTATTGGGTCAGCCCAGAGATAAGAATGATAAAGTGGATTCAAAGCATATGGATATAGCAGCTTCTACACAGATTGTTTTTGAGGAAATTACGATAAAGATACTTAATAGATTATATGAATTAAATAATTCTGACAATTTATGTTTATCAGGTGGTTGTGCCATGAATTCTGTTTTTAATGGTAAAATATTACAAAACACAAAATATAAAAATATTTATATAAATCATTCTCCAGGTGATTCTGGTGGAAGCATTGGTGCTGGTATGATTACTTTAAATAAAGTTTATAAAAGAATAGTTAAAATTGATGATACACCTTATTTAGGACCAAGTTATTCAATGGATGAAATTAAACTAATTTTAGACACTTATAATGAAAAATTTGAAAAACTTAATATAAAGATAATTAAATTTAACGATACTAATGAACTGGTAAACTCAATAGCTAAAAATTTATCTTTAAATAAAGTGATAGGACTTTTTGAGGGAAGAATGGAGTTTGGCTCTAGAGCGCTAGGTAATAGATCAATAATTTGTGATCCGAGAAACCCTAATATTAAAGATCTTTTAAATTTAAAAATTAAAAATAGAGAACAATTTAGACCATTTGCACCCTCAGTTTTGTTAGAAAGTATAAATGATTGGTTTGAAAGTAATGACGAGTCGCCATTTATGTCAAAAGTCCATAAAATTAAGAAAGAAAAAGCTAATTTAGTTCCAGGCGTGGTCCATGTAGATGGCACATGCAGACTTCAAAGTGTATCAAGGGCACAAAACCTACTCTATTATAATATAATTGAAAAATTTAAAGAAATCACAAGTGTGCCAATGATACTTAATACATCTTTTAATGAAAATGAGCCCATTGTATGTAAACCAGAGCACGCAATAGATTGTTTTTTGAGAACTAAAATGGATAATTTATTCATTGAAAAATATTTAATTTATAGAGAAGAAAATTAGTTTTTTTTTACTCTAAATAAAATAAAAAAATAAATAAATAATTGTAATATTATAACGGTCAAAAATCCTAAAAAAAATTTTCCTATTAAGTATGGAAAAATAATTAAAATATTTAAATATAAAAGAGTTTTATTTTTACTAAAGTTGTTCAGGAAATAGTGATGTAAATGATGCCTATCTGCACTAAAGGGTGATCTTTTATATAATACGATCCTTTGAACAAATAACCTCATCAAATCAATTCCAGGAATAATCATCAAGCAAACAATTTCATCTACAAATCTAATATTGTCTTGGTTATATAATTTGATAAACATGCAGGCGGTAATAAAAGATATTAAATATGTTCCCCCATCTCCCATAAATGATTTATTAAAATAGTTTAAAAATCCAAAAAAGATTATTGGTATGAGAATTAAAAAGACAAAATAATCATTTTGGCTTTGAAAAATTAATACTACTAATAAAAAAACTGAATAAGTTGTACTTTGTAAATTAAAACCATCAAACATATTAAAAGAATTAACAAATAATAAAAAACAAAGAATTGTCCAGGGAATTGAAAATATATTTAAATTAAAATTAATAAAACTAAATTTAACATTACTAATTACTAAGGTTTGATCTAAAAATAATACACCCGTAATAAAAACTAAAGTTAAAAAAAATTTAAGATTAGAGTTAATGTCAAATTTATCATCTATAAAACCAAGTAGAAAAAACAAAGTACAAAAAAATAAAAAGATATATATTAAATAAACATTCTCAAAGAACAAAGTTTCTTCAAAAAATAATATTTGAATAATAAAATATATGACTACATTTAAATATACAATCAAACCACCTGTAATAGGAACGGGGTTTTTGTGATATTTTCTAACTTTATCAGGAAAATCATAGATATTGAATAATTTTGCAATAAAATTATTACTTAAGTATAAAACTATATTAAAAATAATAATTAAAGTTAAAGTTAAAAACATATAAATAATTAATTTTTTCTATTAAAATAACTTAATGTTATAAAAATTAATATAATTAAGAAGCCACTATTAAAATAACCTACTCCTCTTAAAAACTGAGTAAAAATTAATGGAAGATAGAATAGTTTTTCTTCAATAGGGATTTTACTAGATAATAGGTATAAAAAAATTATACTAAAAATAATAATACTAAAAAAGCCTAATTCAACAATCATCTTTAAAAAGGTGCTGCTACCATCACTTTTATTTAGATCACGTATTATGTAATGATTAGCAAAAAATTTAGTCCAATTAAGTTGGTTTTTATCATTAAAATGAGCATGAGCTTGACCATAATTGTTCAATCCCCAGCCCCATGGTTTTTTTATAAGGCCTTTGATTGTAACCTCCGCAGCTATTAAGAGAACACCAGCAGATAGATTTATATTTTTTATTGGATCTGGATTTAAGAGTTTTAATTGAGCATAGTCACAGTTTTTTTCATCCAAACATTCCTTCACCAAATTATTGTTATATTTAGATACATAGTCTTGTTTACCAAGATTTAAAAACATCTCACTTTGGTCGATAATTCTAAATTCTTTAGGTTTTAATGAGTATGCCCTTATGTTTTCAAGTTCCTCTTCATCTAGATAAGTTATTTCTTTAGAACTTTTAAAAAAATTTTTTATTTTTGATAAAATCATGTTCTCATCAGCGGCTTTACCTACAGTTTGAATAATATAGGCTGTTATAGGGGTATATCTTTTTTCACATGCGATATCTGAAAAGAAATTATAGCCTAAAACAAAAACTAAAATAAAATATGTAGCTGCAAGCCTTTTGCTAAATTTTTTACTGTTAAAAATATATATTATTAAAAAACTTCCAATCGTTCCTGCAAAAAGAATCGTTGTAGATTTTGTATAAATCAGGAATGCAAATAATAATAAAATTAATAAAATAAAAAAATTATTATTATTTTGTGATTTATATACTGAATATAAAATTATAGATGGCGCAAGAATAGCTAAATGAGAATTTTCTTTAAAAAAAATTTCTTTATATGTTATCTTAAAGTGGTTAATTTGTTCTGAATATAAATATGCATTATGGTCGTATGACATATCTATATCTTCATAAATTTTTTCATTCAATATTTTAAAACTATCAAAACTAGCAAAGAAATATTTATTTGTTACCCCTCCACACTTGTCAATCCAGGTATTGGTGTTATGTGGCATTAACTCGTAAGGATATAAGAGCTCTCCTGTTGTTATTAATGAAAGAGTAAAACAAAATATAAAAATACCTATTAAATGGTCAATATTTTTAAGATATCTCCAATAATAAGAAACTACTATAACTGTCAAAAATATTAAAATATTTGAATATAATAACTTGGGACTAACTATGATCGACTTAAAATTAATTACAAAAATAATTAGGAAAAAACATAAATACCAAGTTAATAATTTAAAATTAATTATCTCTCTTTTGAAAAAAAAATCATAACTTAACTTTATTAACAAAACTAAATATAATAATCTAAATTGAATATTAAAAAGTTGAAAACTCCAAAGAAAAATTGATAGTGAAAAAATAGATATTACAAAAAAAGAATTTAAATCTATCTTATTTTTTTCCACAGCATTTTTGTAAAATGACTTTGAAATGTAGGCCAATTTGTGGATATTTAGAAATCTTATCATTAGTATCTTGTACCAAAAATATTAGAGATATAATAATCTTGGTGTTAGATGAGCTTTATAGCTTGTTTATAATATATATCAAAGAACGTAAATTAATTTTGTTTTTTTAACATTTAGTTTAAAAAATATAGTAATTGTAATAAACAGTACAAAATATGAAATTTCTCGATATCGCCTCTCAGGATATGCAAATCCAAAAAAAGATACTTAAGGGTATTAAGACTGTTGTTAATACAACAGATTTTATACTAGGCAATAAAGTAAAAGAATTTGAAAAGGAATTTTCAAAATTTTGTGATGTTAAATATGGTGTTGGCTGTGCAAATGGAACAGATGCTATAATTTTAGCTTTAGAAAGTTTAAATTTACCCAAAAATTCTGAGGTTATTTTGCCGGCTATGACATGGTGTTCCACATTATTTGCGGTAATTAAAGCTAATCTGAAACCAGTACTTGTAGATATCAAAAAAAATAATCCCACTATTTGTACAGAGGATTTAAAAAAAAAAATTACAAAAAAAACTTCTGCAATTATAATGGTTCACTTGTATGGAGAATGTTGTGATGTTGATAAAATAAAAAAAATTATAAAAAATAAGAAAATTTATTTGATCGAAGACGCAGCTCAAGCACATGGATCATATGATGTTTCTTCTAAAAAAAAAGTTGGTTCTATTGGGGATTTGGCCTGTTTTAGTTTTTATCCTGGTAAAAACCTTGGTGCATATGGAGATGCAGGTTTTGTATCCACTAACAACAAAGTTTTTTATAAAAGACTTTTAAAATTGAGGAATATGGGCTCAGAAAATAAATATCAAAAAGAATTAGTTGGATTTAATAGTCGGCTAGATACTCTTCAAGCAGTAGTGCTGTTAGAAAAATTGAAAAATTTAAATTCTCTAAATTCAAAAAGAAAATTTATCGCTGATTTTTATAAAAAAAATATTATTAATAAAAATATAGAAAAATTAGATTATACAAAAAGTTGTGTTTATCATCAGTACGTAATTACTTGTAAAAAAATAAATAAATTAATTATATTTTTAAATAGAAAAAAAATTCCGCATGGAAGACATTACCCAAAAGCTGTGCATGAATTGGTGGCTGTACGTAAAATGTTTAAAAATAAAAAATATGAAAATTCAGAAAGATTAGCACATTACGGTCTTAGCCTGCCAACTAATCCTATGTTAAAACTTAGCGATTTAAAATATATCTGCAAATCATTAAATCAATTTAATTAGTTTCAGGATTTTTTACTCGCACCCTCTAAAATTTTAGTTATTTTTTGAGCATACTGCCCATCTGTTAAAGGTTTTTTACTATTTTTTATACAATAAAAAAAATGTGTTAGTTCAGAGGCTAGTGGAGATATAAAATTAATTTTAGGTGATGTTGTTGAGCCTAAATAAATATTAGCATGTGGTGTAAAAAATAAATTTTTAAATTTAGATATTTTTGGATAAGTTGCATATTTGTTGTAAATTTTAATTTTTTTCTCTTTAGCCATTTCATCAAATTGTAACATTTTTTTTTCACCTATAATGACCATTTTTCTAATTTTTTCTGGATTTAACCAGCTAGATTTGATTTCAACATTGATGCCTGGATACTTAAGTTTCAAATACGATATATCAAAAAAATTTTTATTTAAAAGTTTGTTGCCACTAATATTTTTAATTAAAGGTGTTTTACCAAGTAAATAATATGATGTCGAAATATCATGGGATGCAAGATCCCACAAACATGATGTGTCATTTCTAATTGGCCCTAAATTAGACCTTTCAAAATACATATATTTAATTTTGCCAAGCTTTTTCTCATTCAATATTTTTTTTATATAATTTATGTAAACATTATAATTATAAATATAGCCAACCATTAAGGTTAATTTTTTCTGTTTTGCTATTTCTGACAACTTTTTGATATGCTCAGATTTTAATGTGCCTGGTTTTTCTAAAAAAAGATTGTGCCCATATTCTAAAATCTTTTTTGCTAACTCAAAATGAGTGGAAGAAGGTGTAATTAAAAAAATACATTCAAGCTTTTTTTTTATCAAAGCATCAAACGATTTTGAAACCTTTAAAAATGGAAATTTATTCTTTATTATCTTGAGATTTTCTGTTGATTTGTCAAATACTTCAATATCTCTATAACCATTGTCTTCTAAAGTTTTGATTATATTAGTTGCCCAATAACCACAACCAATTATACCTATTTTATATCTTTTAAATATTATCATTAGTGTTAAATACTATTAATGAAATTCATTTGTGTTGTTCCTGTATATAATGAGGACAAAAGATTACAAGTCTTATTAGAGGAAATAAATTATGTAAAAAAGTTACATAAAAATTTAGACTTTGTGATTTTTGATAATGGCTCAAATGATAATTCCACTAAAATAATTTCTAATTACAATATAAAAAACTTTAAATTTAAAAAAAATTATGGTGTAGGCTATGCCTTAATAAGTGGCCTAAAGTATGCAATTAATAATAACTATGATGCTGTAATTCATTTAGCTGGTAATGGAAAAATGAAGCCCAGTGAAATATCTAAATTTATCAATAAAATAGAGATAGATAATTTTGACTTTGTAAATGGTAGCAGATTTTTACCTAATGGAATATATTCAACAAATCCAATACAGAGAATAGTATTAATTAAAATTTTATCAAAATTAATATCAATAATATATAAAAAAAATATTACAGATGCTACCTGTGGGTATAGAGCCTTTAAAGTAAGTATTTTTAGGGAGTTAATAAAATTTGTTGATAAGAAAGAATTTTATACTTACAAATATGAGTACTACTCAATTGGTAAAGCTTTAATCAATGAAAATATTAAGTTTAGCGAAATTCCAGTTACGATGGATTATACAAAAAAAAACTATTCAAAAATTACTCCTATAATTGACTGGTGGCCTATAATATTTGGTTGGCTTCAGGCTTTTTTTGACGGGAAAAAATTTTAATTTAAACTTATTTGCCGTAAGGCGATTTACTCTTCTTAAAACACTCAGGAAAATTATTTGCATCAATTTTAAACATTTTTACTGAGTGATACACTGTAGATTTTAAAAGTGGGTTTCTCACAGCATATTTGTCAATGTCTTTTCCAAAAAAAACTTCTTCACCTAAGCAGTTATTATAAACATCAAGAATATTCTGCTGAGATGATGTTATAAAATATTTCGGATCTAGGCGTTTCATCTCATCAATGTAAGGTTTAGCTTCTATCGTTGTTAAATCGACAAAAAATACAACTTCTGGAGGAATAACAATTCTGTCTAAAAACCCAATAGATCTTTTGCTAGAAATTACTGGTCCACTATAATTTAATTCATTTAACTTATCATCAGCCCATTTATAGAATAAATAACCGTTAGCATGATTTGAAAGAACGTTCTCTCTCATATTTTTAGATATTACACCCTTGGTAAGTGTAACAACTCCATAAAATGATAAAATTATAATTACTGATGCTTGAAGTAAAATTAATAGTCTAAAATAAAAATTTAACTGAAATGTTTTTTGTTGCAATGTAATAAATAAAATTACCCAGTAAAATGGCTCTAAAAAAAATCGGGCTGTAAATTGTCCGAATAAATAACTAATAATAACAAATAAACCTATCGTAATAATTGCAAAAATATTTTCACTTTTTGCTTTAAAGAATAGAACAAAAATTAAAAAAGTTCCCAGACCTAAACTTTGAGTCAACAATCTAATATCTGTTGGAAAGAATATCCATGAAAAGTGGTGTTTATTTAAGTTTAATAAATAATTTTTAAAACCACTAGTTCCATACATTTCGGTAGAAAATGGACTAATAAAAAGTTCAAAAAAATTGCCACCAAAATTTTCATATTTCCAAATTATTGAAGGTAAAATTATGATCAAATACAATAATACTGAGATCGTTAAAACTTCAATCATTTTATTTTTTTTTAATGAATAATAAAAAATTGCAATAGTGAGCAAAAATGAACTTAAAAAAAATGAAAATTTTACTTGAGTATTGATAAATAAAACAAATATACAAAAAGTAATTTCTTTAATATTTTCTAAATTATGAATCTTATTTTCATAAAAAATTTTTTTGAAAATTATTGAAAAAATTAATGAGGAGGCACAAATACTTAATAATTGAGGTTTAATTGAGCTAGCAAAAAAAATTAACACAGGAGCACTTAAAATAATTATTGAAAAAATATTATTAGATTTATTTTTTTTTAAAATGCCGAGTAATGAAATTAGTCCTGAAGTTTGCAGGATGGAATTAAATTGCTCTGATCCTACAATAAGTCCCATTACAACCATAAGCTCGCCAGAGCCTGTCAGTCGTGAGGAATGAAAGTTTGTAAAATAAATTGGATAAGTTCCGGTGTTTAAAATATGTTTAGCTGTATAAAGATGGTAGTCTAATGAGTCAGCATTAGTAACTGGTGCAAAACTTAATAATATTAATCCAGATAACAATAACAATATTATTATTGTTTCTATTTGATAGTTTTTCTTATCTGCTAGTAAAGATACATAAAAAATTAGTGAATCTTTTAATTTTATAAAATTATTTAGTATAAAAAATATACCTAGGGCAAAAATTAAATAGGTAAAAAACTTAAAAAAAAAATATAGTTAATGGAAAATATAAAAATAAAGGATAAAATATAAAAAGTATTAATGAAGTTGCTATTAGAATATTTTGATAATCATTAGATGAATATTTATTAATTATTGAATTAAGTTTTGTTATTTTTAAAAAAATTTTACCAAAATAGTATAATCCAGCAATTAAAGTTATACCAAAGATCAAACTTAATATTGGAATTTCTAATGAGGTATGAAAAATCTGTTTCATTTAAGTATTTTTTATTTTATTATCACTTACTATATATTTTACAAATTATTACCTTAATTAAATGAGATCAATTGAAAAAAATTCAAATAAAATAGATATATAAATTAAAATACCTTTAATTTTAAAAATTTTAGTAATTAAAAAATATGATAAATAAAAAAATATTGCTATTAGTTGTCATAACTATTGTTATTTCAATATTTACTAGATTTCACAATTTACATAATTTTTACTCAGAGACTGATGATCATCTTTCTATCGCTCAATTATTAAATTATGACAAATTAGACCTTTATGATATTGCGAACGATCGCAAAAGCCCCAGCTATAATGGTCCATTAAAAAGTTATTTAAGAGAGCTTCAATTAAAAAAGAGTAGTTTGATTGATAATTCTCAATTATATATATCTAATATATTATTCAACCTAACTCCTTCAAAACATTCAACATTAGCACCACTACAATATTTATTATTTGGCTGGATGTTAAATGAAGAACAAAATTACAATAATTTAAAGTTTTACTCAAGAATTCCATCGGCAATTTTTTCTATTTTAACTATTTTCATTACCTATCTTCTTTCTAAAAAAATATTTAAAAGAGATAATTATTTTCTTTTTTTACCTAGTTTATTATTAGTATATTCTTATCCTATAATACTTGTTAGTCAGAGAAGTTATAATTACTCTGCTGCTGTTTTTGGTATAACACTATTATTTTACTTATTTCTTAATGAGACAGTAAGCTCAAATAATTCAAAACTGTTTATCAGTAAAGCAAAGCTAGGATTTAAAAAAAATTTTTACTTTTCTTTAATCTTAGCCTTAACTTCTTATTTAACTTACATCAGTATTGTTTTAATGCCTGTATTTTTTATTTTTAAATTCATTAAAGATTTTTTTAAAGAAAAAAAGCTTTTAACAACTTCAAACTATAATCTTATTATTTGTGGAGTGATGTATTCTGTAATAATTTTACCCCTACTTTACTACATGTTTGCTTTAGAAATTAATACACGTGGTATGTCTGCTTCTACAGGGGGTAATAATTGGGAATATTCAATTATTGGTAATGAAAATAATTATATGAAATTTTTTTTACTTAATCTTTATTTAATAGTTGTAAAAAATTTATCTTTTTTTTTAGATAATTTTATTGGAGCAAATATCATGCAGACTTTTATATTTTTTATAACATTAATTGGCATGTTTTTTGTTTTTCATAATAATACTCAAAATAACTACAAAGTTTTATTATATTTATTTTTTTTAATAATGGTTTACTGGCTTTTACTTGTTTCTTTAAACATAACTGCCTTAGGACCAACAAGACATCTTTTAATATTCACACCGGTGATTGCAATTATGTTTACATATGGGCTAAAAATTATAAATAAATTTGTATTTAAGACAGAGAAATTTTTTTCAATTTCAATTATTTTATCTATGACTTTAATATTTTTTTTGAATTATTCTAATTTTTTATATTTTTATAAAGATGTATTTAATGAAAAAAGTTTCAACAATTTGGTAAAAAAATATAATATTCAATATATAGCTAATGATGGTTCGTTTGCTAATAATCTATGTTTAATGCCATCTATTAATATTAGTATTAAAAGTTGCCCTATCAGAAATGATAGACACCTCAATCCTGATAGAAACACAAAAGAATTAAATCAAAATATTTATAAAGATGTTAAAAAAAATTCTGGCTCAATTTTATTTGTTAATTATGATATTAATGAAAAAATTCAATTAGATTTAATAAATAATGGCTATAAACAAATACTTACAGTCAAAAAAATAAAATTTACTAATAATGATTCACCTCTTTTTATATCAAAATTTACCCCAAACAGTTTAGAATTGGTAATATATAATTGATAGTAATTAGTTTTTTTATAGAAAAATTTTTAATCTATATTTAATAAAAACTTTTAATAATAAAAAAAAACCATCAGTTATGTCTTTAAATTTCATTTTCGATGAACCAATTGATCTTGCTTGTAACTTAATTGGTATTTCGGTTATATTATATTTTTTTTCTAATAAAAAAATACTAACCCAAAAAAAACTATAATTAATATCTTTAGCTGCAAATATATCATTTAATCTAATTTTCTTTAAATCGTAGAGTCTAAAACCACCAGATCCATCAAGTTTGCTATTTAACAATATTCTTATTAAATAATATCTAAGTTTGGTTATAATAATTCTTTTTAATTCCCATCCAGATAAAGCATTTTTAATCATAAACCTATTTGTAATAACTATTTCACTTGATTTAATTAATTTAAACATAGAGCTGATATAAATTGGATCATGTGAACCATCACAATCCATAGTACAAATAAATCTATAATTTTTTTTTTTAGCAAACTTAATGCCTAACTTGTGTGCAGAACCGATACCTAATTTTTTATGTCTAAAAATATAGCCCACTTTTTTATCTTTTTTACATAAATCAATTATAATATTACGTGAACCATCAATTGAGTTATCGTCAATAAATAATATGTTGGCTGATTTATTTGTCTTTTTTATTTTCTTATATATTTTAGGAATATTTTCAAACTCATTTAATGTTGGGATTACTAATAAAAATTTTTCACTCATAATCTATATCTGTTTTTTAATTAGTTTTTTTGAAAAAAAATTTAATTTATAAATTCCAATTAGTACCCCAATAATAATAGAGATATTTATTGCATAAATACCTAAAATATTAATTGGTAAGTATATTTTTTTATAATACTTCATAGAAAACTTTAGAAAATTAAATTCAACTATCAAATTTATAATAAATAACATTAATATAAAAATTTTATAATCTTTTATAAAAAATGATAAAATTATCCCCAAGATTAGCAAAGCAGTTATGAAGGCTGATAAAGACTGATTTAATGTTGCAAATGCCCCTTTTGTTTCAAATTTTTTTCTTGATAAAAAAATTGGTAAATAAGAACTTGTTCTCAATATGATAGTTTTGCATCTTGTGTAAAGGTTATCATAAAAAGTGCTGTAATTTGTATTTTTTGTTATAATATTTTTCTTTCCATGTTTCATAATTCTATGCCCTAACTCAAACTCCTCGCCACCTGCACTTGGGAAAAAATTCCATCCACCTATTGATTTTAAAAATTTTTTTTCTATCAATCCACATTCAGATCGCATACCTGAAAATTCTATTAATTTACTAGTCTGATCAAACCCATAACATGTTTTTGCTGCAACAAAGTTTGATGTAAGTGTGTTGTTAAGATCGCGATAACTACAAACGGGTCCAATAGATCCAAAATCTTTATTAGGCAAAAAATCTTCAAATAAAATTTTTAAAGTATTTCTATTTTCCATAACCACATCTGAATCTAGATAAAATAAGTAATTATACTTACTAATTTTTAACCCAAATTCTCTTGCATATCCTACGCCCCTATTTTTTTTTAATCTTAGCAACCTAACTTCTTGAATATTTTTCATAAAACTTACGTCAATTTCACAACCAGCATCATTTATAATTAAAATTTCATAAATTAGATTAGTCTGTGTTGATAAATACTCTAAATTTTTTTCCAGTGAGTTTAGACAGGGAATAATTTTTTTTCCAGGATTATAGGCTGGTATAATGACTGAAAGTTTAGTTTCGCTTAACACTTAACTAAACTAATGATGGCCAATTTTTTTTATCGTAAACTGCACTAATTGCATTTGCACATTCAAAAGTGCAACTACAGTTTTTTGCAACTTTTGCAAAATCTTTTGCTTTTTGTGATTTTAAGATATCGACAATATCAAAGTGTTTTTCTACTTTTCCTATTGTAGAAATATCCCATAATTTTTCTACTTCACACCCTCTTACTAATCCGTCTGGGAAAATTTCAACAAACCTGGTTCCTGCAACACAATTTGAATGTTTTTTATTCTTGTCTAATCTTTTTAATGTTTCCTTATAAAGTTTTTCAAAAATTTTACCGTTGAAACTTTTTCTCCAA
>MDTF01001519.1_pt1 | contig 27119 bp, 25 predicted proteins | sample 811191 | NCBI WGS metagenome assembly MDTF01 (sample SAMN05326649, study PRJNA326480) | marine metagenome | isolation source: seawater | place: Southern Ocean | collected 2011
CGAATTGCGAAAGTGATTCGGGCTTTTTTTTTGTGCAAAATGTGCTGTTCCAGCTTCTTCAACAATCAACTGGGCTTAAGGAAACCGCTCACCCCCTTTTCAAAGAGTAAAAAGCAACAAAAAACTATATTAACCGGCAGTTATCGCTGCTCTGTATGATAAGTATCTGGATACTGGATTAATAATTTTGTAAGTGAATATTGGTTTCTCTTCACTTTGACTATGGCTGTTAATCTAATTCTGTCCAACTTTACGAAATGATGTCTAATGGAAAAACATTAAAAATATTAAGGGTAAAAGGAGGGGCCCTATTTGACTCGTTAAAAGGCGGTTAATTGTTAGCTTGAGTAGGCTATAAATCCTTTTTAAACTATTAATCTCTCTTCAGGACATTGAGCAGAACACCGCTCAATACCAATGCTATTCCTACAAACATTCCCCATTGGTATTCTACTCCAAAAATGAAGAAGTCAAAAGCCAAGGCGTAGATGATTCCTGTGTATTTCATACTGGTAATAATAGTAGCCTTATCCGCATGCAATGCCTTGGTCATATAAACTTGACCTAATTGAGTAAATATACCCATGAGTACAATCGTTAGCCAGTCAAACCCCTGCGGCCAAACCCAACCGTTAATAGATAATAGTAACATAATGGGTATTGCAACCAAAGGGAAGTAAAACACAATAACCACCGGTCGATCGGTATTTCTTAAAATGCGGATGCAGTTGTAAGCAAGCCCAGCAAAAATGGCTGACCCTATTCCCGCAACTAAATATTTTGTCTCAAGGTCAGGGTTAAAGCCCTTTACAACCACGATACCAATTATTGACAAACCAAAATATAGCCACCGCCTTTTTGGCATAGGCTCATTGAGCATTTTAATAGCAAAAATTGACGTGAAAATGGGCGATAAATACTGAAGCACTGCTGCAGTCGAAATGGGTAAGTTCTGAATCGTAAAAAAGTACAGCGTAAGTGCTATAGTTCCAAATAAGCCCCTAAGAATTAAAAACTTTTTGTTTACCCCAAAAGGAGAAATACCTGCTTGAAGAATTACGACCAAACTCAATGCTAGCGAAACTATCGATCTAAATAAGACGATTTCGGTAGTTGGTAAATGCACTAAATACTTAACGCACAACTGCATAAGCGCAAACCCAAGCACGGAAATCAACATGTATTTTATGCCTTTTGACAAGGTCGCAAAGGTGGGTTGGTTTCTTTAAATGTCCTAACGCTTCTCTCTATTAAAATAAACCTTGTAGAAGTACATGTCCTTTTCAGCATCATAACCTCTTTCTAAGAACTTCTCTCCTGAATTGGCGTCGGTAAAATTCATTTTTATTTGGATATTGGTATCCAATTCAATCACATTTTTGATTTTGCGCTTTTCCTTTTTTAAGGTGTCTTCCGCAACTTCAAACCCGTCAATTGAATCAATTTGCCTTGCTTCTTTATATACCTGCTGATAGTCCTCAAAACGGTCTTTCATTTCCACGGGAGCATCGCGAAACAATTCCTCTTTGAAATCATCCATCGAAAACTGCTCTTGTTGCGAAATAGCATCAACCGATTTAGCCATAAACATGGCTTGATCTTTTGGGTTTCCTTCCGCTCGAACAACTTCTTTCGAAAAATCCTTGCACAAATTAATTACGTTTTTGGTCAAGAAAACATCGTTTTTATCTTCTTCCAAGCCCAGAAAATCGTCTTTCCAGTATTGAGTATCGTAATTGTTTTGATCCACGGTCATGACGCGGTAACCTGACTCTTGTTCAGTATTGAAAATTAAACATCCTTTGTCCAGTTTCTTTATATCAATGCCTTTTTCAAGGTCTAACATTACAAAGTTTCCTTTATCACGTGCCTTAATAAAGGTGTCTTTGTTTTCCGATTTAAAGACTCCGATCGCCTCAACCAATTCTCCTTCTAAAACAATATCACTGAATTTCGCAATGTATACCTCCCCCGATTTAATATGTGGATGCTCTGATTGATTGTAAAGGTGCTTGAGCATATTTACAGAGTATAAGTGAAATTTATCCGGTTCTTCAAAAATCGTTTTTGCATAGCTGAACACTTCATTCATGTTCAAATCAACTTCATGTTTGAACTTGAATAAATCTTCCGATTTAAAAGGCTTTAAAAAGTAACGAAACAAGACCTCTTCTAATTCGTCGTCCAAATCATAAACCCCCATTGATGGAGTACAACCTTCTTCTTTCGACTTGTTCCCAACTGCATGCACAGAAAGCATTTCCAACTTTGCTTCAGATATTTCAATCATTCTCTATTAATTTAAATTTTTCGCAATGGCCTCGGCCACTTTTTCGCCATCAATCGCTGCAGAAACTATACCTCCTGCATAACCTCCACCTTCACCACTTGGATACAATCCTTCACACTGCGGATGTTGCAAGGTAGCGGCATCTCTAGGAATTTTTATAGGAGAAGAAGTTCTAGATTCTACCCCTACAATTTGGGCTTCATTGGTGTAATAGCCTTTCATTTTTTGATCAAAAGCCTTGAATACTTTTCGTAATCGTTTACCAATATGCTTTGGTAACCACTCATGCATAGGTGACGATTCTATACCTGGGATGTACGAGCAATCGTTCAGTTCACTAGATATTTTTCCTTCGGTAAAATCAACTATTCTTTGTGCAGGAGCTGTTTGCGTTCTTCCCCCAGCATTCCAAGCAGCTTTTTCCAAGTACTTCTGGTATTCTAATCCAGCAAACACTCCGTGTTTTTCATAGGCTTTCAAATCTTCCAATTCAATTTCCACCACAACTCCAGAATTTGCATATCGAGAATCTCGAGTAGAAGTACTCATTCCGTTAATAACCAATTCTTCTTGAGCTGTCGCAGCGGGAACTATAAATCCTCCGGGGCACATGCAAAAAGAATATACTCCTCGACCATTTATCTGCTCCACAGCAGAATAAGGTGCCGATGGTAAATTCTTGTCTCTTGGTCCTTCGCAATGATATTGAAGTTTATCGATAATTGGCTGTGGATGCTCTACTCGCACACCCATTGCAAAAGCTTTAGCTTCTAATTCGAGCCCTTTTGCATGCAACAGATAAAATATGTCTCGCGCTGAATGTCCTGTTGCCAAAACAATAGAAACAGCCTCAATAGCATTCCCGTTTTGATCAACTACACCAACTGCTTTTCCTGACTTAATTAATATATCCTCTACTCTGGTATCAAACAATACTTCTCCACCAGATTCCAAAATAGTCTTGCGCATATTGGCAATAATTTTTGGAAGCTTGTTTGTTCCTATATGTGGATGAGCATCAACTCTAATATCATTTTGAGCTCCATGCTCGATTAAAATATCGAGTACTCGATTCAGGTCTCCTCTTTTTTTGCTTCTCGTATAGAGTTTTCCATCGGAATAGGTTCCCGCTCCACCTTCTCCAAAGCAATAGTTCGAATCAGGATTTACAATATGTTCTCTGTGCAATAATCCTAAATCTTTTCTACGATTAGACACATCTTTTCCACGTTCAATGACTATTGGTTTATAACCCAATTCTATCAAACGTAAAGCCGCAAATAATCCTGCCGGGCCACTACCAACAATGGCAACTCGGGGCTTATCACTTACGTTTTGATACGCCCTCTTTTCTACCGACTCAACAGCAGGTTCTTCGTTGATATAAACATTACATTTTAAACGATACTTAACTTGCTTCGATCGAGCGTCAATAGACCTCCTAAGGATCTTGACATCGCTCACTTCTTCGGTGGGTATTCCCAAATCTAGAGCACATTCATCAATTAACAAATCCTTGTGATTGGCAACTTGTGGCGTTACCGCTATTTCAATTTCTTTCTGCACTATAGTAGCTTTTAGCCAAAAAATAAGGCTCTCGAAAATACATCTTTCAGCCATCAATTTGATTAAACACAATGCTGTTTACAAGTCTTATTGTGAAAATAGCCTTTTAGTAAAAAGTGCGTTTAATTTCGTCAATCTAGGTTGAGAATAGTATTGTAAACAAAAGCTCAATCAAACTGAAAATTATGAATGAAAATAAGAACAGCACCTCAGGCGTGAAGCTTTGGATTATTTTCGGACTGTTTATCGGTTTAATTGTTGGCTTAATTGTCTACGAAGTTCGCCTTTACATGATTGCAATAGAACAGAGAGAAAATTATGAGTCCGTTCGGAAAAAACAATCTGAAGACTTGAAAAAAGTGTTTAAAGAGACAATAGAGCTTGAAAGTACGATAGAGCTTGATAACGCTCAAAAGGAGTCGAACCAGAGTGAAATAACTCTGAGTGACTCTTTATAAACTTTAATGAAAAGAACTATTCAATGCTCCTTGTCCGTTTCCCGGAGCCTCCAACTCAATTGTTACGTGTTCAATTCCTTTTTCAGCAAATAGTTTTCGTATTTCACATTTTAACCATTCGCTCTTTCCTAAATCAAACTCAGCGACATAAAACACGTGCAGACTAGCTATATTAAACTCACCATCCAATGACCAAACATGTAAATCATTTACTTCTCTAACACCTTCAATTTTAAGAGCCAAATTTTGAATCTCGTGAACATTGACATCGTTTGGAATCGCTTGCAAAAAAATATGCATAATAGATTTTAAATTCTTAAGCGCATTAAACAAAATGTAACCAGCAATCAGCATTGAAAGAATAGGGTCAAGAATGTACCAATTGGTAAAATAAATAATGATCGAAGCAACTAAAACCGCACCCCATCCCAGCACATCCTCAAGCAAATGAAGCATTACAGTCCGTTGATTCAATGATTTTGAATTACTGCGTAAACGCAAAACAGCTATTCCATTCATAATCACACCCAATATAGCAAAGCCAATCATTCCTAAACCATTTACCTCTTCCGGCGCCAAAAGCCTGGGAATAGTTTGGGTAATTATCACTACAGACCCGGTAGTTAAAATAACCACATTTAGCAATGCCGCTAGTGTCGATAATCTGCGATATCCATAACTGAATTGATTATCGCGTTTTTTATCCGAAAGTTTTTCAAAATAATATGCTGCACCAATAGCTAAGGTATCTCCAAGGTCATGGATTGCATCGGATAGAATTGCGATTGAATTGGTCATTAACCCCCCAATAATTTCAATGATCGTAAAACTAAGGTTAAGAAAAAAGGCGACTTTAAGGTTTTTGGTGATCGGGTGGACATGCACTCCTGATTGATGATGACCGTGATCATTGTCGTGCGAACAGCCTTCTTTATGCTTATGGGGGTGATCTGCCATTGAGTGGCAAAGGTAATGTGATTAATGAAATTGAATTAATAGTATTTGCACTGCTTTAACCCCAGTTAACATATCAAATGAAATGCAAAATGAGCTTTTAAAGTTGACTGTTGTATAGGATTAGGATTACGATAAAAAATACATTGGAAATATCAAATTACAACGAGGAGCAAATTATGGTTTCCATTGCAAATGGAGACAAAAAGGCATTCGATCTATTGTATGCTCGCTAGGAAAAAAAATGTTTTATTTCTTTTTTCGTAAGCTGAATAATAATCAGGAAAAGTCGGAAGATTTTTTACACGATTTATTCATTAAAATTATCGAAAAGCCAGAAACATTTGACACTTCAAAATCTTTTTCGCCCTGGTTTTATAGCGTGGCTCATAACATGGTGAAAAACGAATACAAGAAAATAGAAGTCCGAAAGGTTATGGATACCGAATCGGATACGACCCAGATCGTAAATAGGGAACTTGATGCAATGTACAGAAGAGCAGTTATTTAAACAGCATTTGTTTATAGAACTGAGTCATTTGAATCAGGACTCTAGTGCAGCGTTTATCATGAAAGTTATAGCATTGAGGAAATTGTTAAAGCATTGAATATTAAAGAAGGAACCGTCAAGTCAAAGTTATTTTACGCTAAGCAGGTTCTTTCTGAAAAACTAGAAATATTTCATCCAAAAAATAGATTTATAGAAAAGAATTTGGATCGATATTTTTAGTTAGAAAGAAAAGTTCTAACCGATACAATTGGAAATATTGAAATAGAAGAATGGAAGACTTTAAACCTAGGAATTATGAATGAAAATAAAATTGAAAATACACTACGTAATGGTGAAATAAATTCGACCCGATTGCACGTAAAAGTTAAACTAGATGCTGCGTTTGAAAAGAAATTTGGAAGCGATAATCAATTCATTAATATTCAACAAAATAACGTAATTCCTTTTCCTAATAAGGTCCGACAACTTTGGGCTCCTCCTGTCAATTGGGCGGCCCTAGCATCAATTGCAGCTGTGTTTATTGTGTTGTTTATGCTTCGTACTGTCCTTAACTTTCAAGAAAACTCAGTCTTTCTTGCTGATTCTTCTCTGCAATATGGAGCCGACAATACTAGCCTTATTGCTGATTCACTACTATATTAAATGCCCTGAATCAAAACAAATAAAAAAGGCTTCGAAATTCGAAGCCTTTTTTATTATCTATTAAAATTCTAGCAATACTCGTTAAACGCTGCAGTTAAATTCTCAGCAATCATTTCAGCTGGTCTGCCTTCAATATGATGTCTTTCAATAAAGTGAACAAGCTTACCATCTTTGAACAAACCCATACTTGGCGAACTTGCAGGATATGGAAGCATGTATTTTCTTGCTTGATTAGTTGCATCAGCATCAACACCAGCAAATACTGTTGTTAATTTTCCTGGCTTCTTATCATTTAAAACAGCCATTTTCACCGCTGGGCGAGCATTCGCTGCCGCACAACCGCAAACTGAATTCACCACAACTAAAACGGTTCCTTCGTTATTATTTAAAACAGAATCAACATCGCTTGGAGCGGTTAACTGCTCAAACCCAACATTTGTTAGGTCTTCTTTCATTGGTGCCACTAATTCTGGAGGATACATAATTTTCGTTTTTAATTTTTACAAAACTAGTCCTTAAAGGTAACGTGAAATCGTTAAAGTTTCTTGTCTATTTAATATGAGAAATACGCAACATATTTGACATTCCTTTTCTAGCAATTGGCATGCTCGCAATATGAATTACATAATCACCTACTTCAGCGTATTTATATTCTTTCAAAAATAATTTGATTTCGTCAATTGTGTGATCTGTACTCACAAACTCATTATAATAGAACGACTTAACCCCCCAAACTAAACTTAACATATCTAATATTTTACGATTCGCTGTAAATACGAATATGAATCCATTAGGACGGTAGCTCGCGGTTTTGAAAGCAGTATAACCCGAAAAAGTCATGGTTACTATGCCCTTTGCATGAGCCGTTTTTGCAAGTTGAGCTGCGCTATCACAAATACTATCAGTAATAAAACGCGCTGGTACATCTTCAGGGAAAATTTCAGTGTTGTATATCTGATCGGATTGTTCGATTCGCATTACAATTTTCATCATAGTGCTCACAACTTCAACAGGATACTTACCTACAGAGGTTTCACCACTCAGCATTACTGCATCTGCGCCATCTAAAACAGCATTAGCAACATCGTTTACTTCTGCTCTACTTGGCGCAAAACTATCAATCATAGACTCCATCATTTGAGTTGCTATAATTACTGGTTTTTCTTTATTCCGACATTGTTTTACAATGCTTTTTTGAATCAAAGGCACCTCTTGCAGCGGAATCTCCACTCCTAAATCTCCACGAGCAACCATAAGTGCATCAGCTTCGTCAATAATTGCATCCAAGTTTTGTACTGCTTCTGGCTTTTCAATTTTCGCAACTACTAAGCTTGTCTTATCAGCTTTTGCTATTCTAGATTTTAATTCCAATACATCGTCTGCACTTCGTACGAACGAAAGGCCTATCCAAGGGATATCGTACTTTAAAACGAATTCTAGATCAATTAAATCCTTTTCAGTCAGACAGGGCATTGAAATTTTTGTATCTGGCAAGTTTACACCTTTTCTTGACTTCAAAATACCACCAAAAATTACTTTGACTTCGACGTTCTCTTTTCTATCAGTAGAAACAATTTCGAACTTGAGTTTTCCATCATCCAATAAAATATTTTCCCCTTGTTGAACATCCCGAGGAAAATCTTTATAGTTAATCCAGATTGCATCTAGGTTATCTTTATTTGTGGTAATCTGAAGAAGGTCTCCCGCGATAACCTCTCTTCCTTCACCCATATCACCAATTCGGATTTTCGGTCCCTGTAAATCAGCTAAAATTCCTGTGTGAATCTCTAATTCTTTGTCAATACTGCGAATCCGCTCTAAAACTTCCTGGTGATCCGCGTGAGTTCCGTGCGAAAAGTTTAGGCGACACACATTAACCCCAGTCTCAATAATCTTTTTAAGCATCTCACGGGAACTCGTTGCCGGACCAATAGTCGCTATTATCTTTGTTTTATTATCTAAATATTTCATTATTCCATTAATAAATTTTGTTTGGAGCGCAACCCTTTTGGGTTAACCTCAACTGCAGATAGCACCTCATTTAAAGCACTTAACTGTGAAATGAATTCCTTCTTTTTCGATCGTTCATATATACCATCAATAATTATGAAATAATCGATATCCTTTCGTTCGGGAATTAATAACCCGTGTTCACTTCTGTTCGCGAGCAAGTAATAATACAGTTCTTGGTGTTCGATCAAAAACGTATAACAAGAAAACTCTTGCGTATCTTCCTTATTTTTAATACTATAAGGGTCTTGCTTTACAAAATCAAACTCGAACATTTTATTCAATGCCCACGCTAATCTATAATCTTTAAAATGGCAGTACAACCCTATAAGCTGAAAATCGTAATCGTATTCAAAACTGAGAGTTGCCATACTGCAATATTATAGTATTTGTAATTTCAAATAGCAAAGTAAAACTCACTCTAGAAACTATTGTAGTTTATCCAATGTTCAATAACTCAGTTGCCAGTTTACTAGCCCTTTGGCTTGCATCCTTTTTGTTTTTTCCACTAGCCTTTGAAACACTCTTTCCGTCAACAACAACTTCCGCTTGGAATAATTTTTTTTCTTCCTCAAATATTTCAGAGATAACAAACTCAATTTGATTTTTTTCTTGTTGTGACCACTCTAACAAGGTACTCTTAAAATTCGTCGTGTTTGCGATTAAATCTTCTGATTTCAAATGCGCTATAATTACGTTCTGAATTACTTTCGATGCTGTTGCTAAATTAAAATCCCAATATACGGCACCAATTATTGCTTCCAGACAGTTTCCTGGTATAGACGTGTTTTTAAGAATAATCTTTCCATCGGTTAGAATATGCTTGTCTAGGCCCATTTTAAAGGCACAGTGATTCAGGTTTTTACGATTTACAATCTTCGCTCTTAACTGTGTCAAAACACCTTCTTGTTCAGTTTTAAACTCCTCCATCAACCATTGAGCAACAACTACATCAATTACACTATCACCGAGGAATTCAAGTCTTTCATTATTGCTTTGGACATTTTTATTTCGTGTAACAGAACTGTGTACTAGCGCATCTTGATAGATAGATTCATCGTTAGGATAAAATCCTAATAATTGAAATATTGAAGTTGAAAATGAAGAATATTGTTTAGGCTTTTCCTTTTTAAAAAAGAACCCGAAAAGTCCCACTTAGTCTTTAAACTTTTTCACCAATACTGAAGCATTGTGACCTCCAAACCCGAAAGTATTACTCAATGCTGTATTCACCACCCGCTCTTGAGCCTCATTGAATGTGAAATTCAATTTTGAATCTAGTTCAGGATCATCTGTAAAGTGATTAATCGTAGGAGGAACAATATTGTGATAAACCGCAAATATTGAAGCAATAGTTTCAATTGCACCTGCAGCTCCCAATAAATGTCCTGTCATTGATTTGGTTGATGAAATATTTAGTTTGTAAGCATGGTCTTTAAACACCCCTTGAATCGCCTTGGTTTCAGCAATATCTCCTAGTGGAGTTGATGTTCCGTGCACATTAATGTAGTCTACATCCTCCGGATTCATATAAGCATCAGCTAACGTGCTTCTCATTACGTTAAGTGCACCTAGACCTTCTGGATGTGGAGCTGTGATATGATGAGCGTCAGCGGACATGCCCCCACCTATTACCTCGGCGTATATTTTTGCTCCTCTAGCTTTAGCGTGTTCTAATTCTTCTAGAATCAGACCACCCGCACCTTCACCTAAAACAAAACCCTCTCTATCCCTATCAAATGGGCGAGAAGCTGTTTCTGGAGAATCATTACGAGTTGATAGCGCTTTCAGAGCATTGAAACCCCCGATTCCTGCTTCAATAACTGCAGCTTCTGAACCACCAGTAACAAAAGCATCTGCTTTTCCTAGTCGAATGTAATTGTAAGCATCAATTATTGAATTTGTAGAAGAAGCACAAGCCGAAACTGTAGAATAATTAGGACCCCTAAACCCATGTTTCATCGAAATTTGACCACTAGCAATATCAGCAATCATTTTTGGAATAAAAAACGGGTTGAAACGTGGAGTTCCATCACCCTCAACAAAACCTTGAACTTCGTTTTGAAAGGTTTGAATCCCTCCAATTCCAGAAGCCCAAATGACCCCGATACGATCGGGGTCTTGAGTTTCTATATTAATACCTGCATCTTTTATAGCCTCATCAGCTGCTACCATAGCATACTGAGTAAATGGATCCATCTTTCTTTGAGACTTTCGATCAATAAAATCACTGACATCAAAGTTTTTCAATTCACAAGCAAATTGTGTTTTGAATTGAGATGCATCAAATCGCGTAATAGGTGCGGCGCCACTTACGCCGTTAACTAAACCATTCCAATACTCATCAGCATTGTTTCCAATAGCTGTTAGAGCACCTATACCTGTTACTACTACACGTTTTAATTCCATACGCTGATAAACGATAAAGTTATAAATTCAATAAAAAAGAGACGATTACTTTACGTTTTCGCTTATGTACTTCACAGCATCACCTACGGTACCGATATTCTCGGCATGATCGTCCGGAATAGCAATGTTAAATTCTTTTTCGAACTCCATTATGAGTTCTACAGTATCAAGAGAATCAGCTCCTAAATCATTTGTAAAGCTCGCTTCTTGCGTTACTTCTGATTCTTCAACTCCTAATTTATCTACAATTATTGCGATCACTTTGTTTGAAACGTCTGACATTTTAATCCAATTTTAAATTTTAAAAATTATATGCAAAGAAAAATATTTATTTAAGTATAGTCAATGTTTTTTTTGTTGCCTGATAACCAGATTTTTAAGGCTAAAAAGCGCTTTTAAATTGCCTTAAAAAACGAATATCATTTTCAAAAAACATACGAATATCGTCTATTCCGTATCGATTCATGGCAATTCTTTCAATTCCCATCCCGAAGGCATACCCCGAATATTCATTTGGGTCTATTCCACAATTTATAAGAACATTTGGGTCAACCATTCCGCAACCCATTATCTCCAACCAACCAGTACCTTTTGTTATTCTGTAATCTGATTCGTTTTCTAATCCCCACCAAACGTCCACTTCTGCACTTGGCTCTGTAAAGGGGAAGTAAGAGGGCCGCATTCTAATTTTAGCTTTTGGCCCAAACAATTCACTCGCAAAATACTGTAAAGTCTGCATTAAATCTGCAAAACTTACTCCTTTGTCGATATAAAGTCCTTCGACTTGATGAAAAATACAGTGAGAACGCGCTGATATAGCTTCATTTCGAAATACTTTACCAGGTGAAATTGTTCGAATTGGAGGGTTTCCTGCTTCCATTATCCTAACCTGAACTGAACTGGTATGGGTTCGCAAAACCAAATCCTCTTCACCATTCTTGTTTTCAACAAAAAAAGTGTCCTGCATATCTCTTGCTGGATGTTCTTCTGGAAAATTAAGGGCCGTAAAGTTGTGCCAATCATCTTCCACCTCTGGACCTTCAGAAATTGAAAATCCAATTCCCGCAAAAACATCAATGATCTCTTGGCGAACTAACGAAATTGGGTGACGCGCACCCAACTCTTTATAATTGCCAGGAAGTGTAAGGTCATTTATAGACCCATCCTCTTCCTCTTGATCTGAAACAGCAGATTTAAGATCCGAAATTTTTTCTTGTGCAAGGTTTTTGAGTTCGTTCAATTGCCTCCCAAACTCTTTTTTTTGCTCATTTGGAACAGACTTAAAGGCACCAAAAAGATCTTTTAATATACCTTTTTGACCTAGAAACTTGATGCGTAACTGTTCTACTTCTTCAGCAGACATTACAGCAACCTTCTCTAGTTCCTCTTTATATTTTTGTAGTTGTTCAATCATAACTGAGCGGCGGCAAAAATAGCAATTTCATTATGCTAGCCTCAGTAGCCTATGCAGTTTCTAATGTTATTAAAGTTATCTCCGGCATAATTCCAACTCGACCTGGAAATCCTAAAAACCCAAAGCCTCTATTTACATACAAGTACTCTTTACCTTCTTGATACAAGCCGGCCCACCTTGGGTATCTATATTTGACTGGACTCCACTTTATTACACCCGGTATCTCAACCCCAAATTGCATTCCATGCGTGTGACCACTCAACGTTAGATCATAGTTTTTGGCGTTAGGCCGAACCTTTTCATCCCAATGACTAGGGTCGTGAGAAAGCAATACTCTAAAAGGTGCATCTACATTTCCGGTAGCCTTTTCTAAGTCTCCAACTTGAGGAAATGGCGGTAAACCCCAATTTTCAACCCCTACTAATTGAATCTCTTCACTTCCTTTTTTGATGATAGCGTGTTCATTTTTCAATAATTTGAAACCCATTTGGGCATGAACATCATCCATTTGTTGTTGGTCTGCTAAAAAATCATCATTACTTGCCCAAGGTCGGTACATTCCGTAATCGTGATTTCCTTTGATTGAGTATACCCCCTCTTTAGCACTCAATTCGGAGAAGATGTCCAAAAAAGGTAGCACTTCTTTAGTTCTATTATTTACTAGGTCGCCCGTAAATGCAATCAAATCAGCTTTTAGCTCATTCACCATTTTCACCCCACGCTTTACTTCATCAATGTTATCGAAGCTTCCTGAGTGAATGTCTGATAGCTGCGCAATAGTAAACCCATGAAATGATTTTGGCAGGTTGGAAAATTTTAAAGTTACTCGGCGAACTTGATAGGCGTATTTTCCGAATGTAATGCCGTTGATCATTGAAATGAAGGGAATTCCTGCAATTACAAGGCTAGCGTTTTTTACAAACTTTCTGCGGGTAGGATTATAAGATAAATCCTTTTTTTGAATCGCCCTAACGCCCAAAAATGGTAGCGCTAAAATACTGTCTATAAGCACAACTAATCCAAAAATTAGTTTTCCCACTAGCATAGAAAACCATGCACCAATAAGCCAATTTTGAACAGCACTTGGAAATTCCAAAGGATTTCGGAATCGATAAAACATAAATGCTATTCCGGCTATTATGAATAGCTCTGAAAAAAGAACCGTTAAATTGATTTTAGACCAATATTGCTTTTTACTATACCATTGCCTTAGCCTCAAATAGCTAATTACATTCAAAAAAATGTAAAACGCTAAAAACACAAAAAAGCCCATTAACCTGCCATTCATAATTGGACACAAAAGTGTGTTGAATCTTCTGGTTTTATTGTTAGAAATACATAAATACCGCTTGTTTTTACTCGTATTATGACCATTTCCAGTACTTATATTTGCAGGATGCACAATGAGCTCGAAACATATTCTACTTTAGAGAACACTTCAGCGAATAACCTAACTGATTCTTTTAACCGAGAACACACCTATTTGCGCATTTCATTAATTGAAAAATGCAACTTGCGATGCACTTATTGTATGCCTGCAGAAGGAGTAGGCTTGTCTCCTCCCGATTCAATAATGAGTGCAAATGAAGTCCTTGAAATTGCCAAAACGTTTGTAAATTCTGGTGTAACTAAAATCCGATTAACTGGTGGGGAGCCACTATTAAGAAAAGACTTTGAACTTATATACAAAGGCTTAGCCGAACTTCCCGCTGAAATTGGCATTACTACAAACGCTGTTCTTTTAGATAAATACCTGTCTCTATTTAAAGAGAAAGGGATGAAGAGCATCAACATAAGTTTGGATACTCTGAACAAAAAAAAGTTTTCTGATGTTACTCGACGAGATCAATTTGATCGAGTAATGAAAAATATTTACGCTTCATTAAATGCTGGTATTCAGCCAAGAATTAATGTTGTGTTGCTCCGGGATTTTAATGAAAATGAAATCAACGATTTTATTGAGCTAACAAAAGATTTGCCTTTAGTTGTTCGGTTTATTGAATTCATGCCGTTTGAAGGAAATGAATGGAAGACCGAAAAACTGGTTCCTATGGCAAGTATCCTTCAAAACGTTGCTGAACATTTTGAAGGAAATAAAATTGAACGCATTCAAGATAAACCAAACGATACTTCCAAAAACTACCGAATTAAAGGTTTCGTTGGGAGCTTTTCCATTATAAGCACTGTAACAAATCCGTTTTGTGATTCGTGTAATAGAATTCGGTTAACAGCAAACGGAACCATTAAAAACTGCTTGTTTTCTGAGGATGAAGTAAATATTCTTAAAGTCTTTCGAAAAAATGAGCCAATAATGCCTGTAGTCAAAATGGCGCTTGGAAAGAAACACCGAATGCGCGGCGGAATGGATACTCTAGAAGAGTTCTCTGATCCAAAAAAGAATCAGGCTAATCGTAGCATGATTTTGATTGGTGGGTAAAGATTTTTGTACTTGCATTTAATATAGCTCAGCATCTCTTCAAATACAAAGTAGGCTTGAGATTCTGAATAGTTCTTTCACATCAAAAGCTCTACTTTTCAAGTTCAATTACGCTTCCAAAATAACGTTAACCTAACGATTTAATATTTTAAATTCCGCGATTTCTAAGAGCATAAAAAACCATTGCGAAGCTCTGCGAATTCTTTGCGATACTCTGCGTTATAACTACTCACTGTTTATAAAATCCGAAACTTCTAAAAACTAGCAGTAAGGCTTTAGACATCTTTGTTTTTCTACAAACACTTGACTATGTCTAGATTTATAAAAATTTTTATCGTTGTTGGATTAACTATCGCCTTTTTAGGAAGTTGTGTGCCTCAGAAAAAATATGCGGAACTTCAAAAGAACTATGAAAAGAGCGAATCTGAACGCGGATATCTTTCAGGTGCCTTAAAAGACCATGAGACAGAAAGAAATGAACTAAAAGCTCAGGTTGAAAAATTGACAAAAGACTTCGATAACCTTTCTAGAGAATACGATGACACCAAACAAGATCATGATGTGCTGAAAGGTAGATACCAAAAACTGGAAGTGTTTAAACAACAATTGCTCGCCAACCAAGAAAAATCAAGCGCAGTTAATCAAAAAGAGAATCAAAAACTCTTGAAAGAAATGATACGCGCTCAAGAAGATCTTCAGAAAAAGGAAGATGAACTAAATCGTAAAGAAGCGGAATTAAATAAAGTAGCAGCTCAATTGGACGGTTATAAAGCTGACCTTCAAAAACTGGAGAAAGACTTAGACTCAAGAAGCAAGCGTATTAATGAATTAGAGCAAATGATTGCTGATAAGGATGCTGCTGTTAGAGCTTTAAAAGACAAAATAACAAACGCACTTCTAAACTTTAAAGATAAGGGTCTTACGGTTACTCAGAAAAATGGAAGAATCTACGTTTCATTGGAAGCGAAGTTGCTATTCCCAAGTGGCAGCACCGTCGTAAATGCAGAAGGGAAAAGTGCTTTGGTTCAATTGTCTAAAGTGTTGGAAAAGCAATCGGATATCACCATCTTAGTAGAAGGTCACACGGATATTGACCCAATGAGCGGAACGGGTTTAATTAAAGACAACTGGGATTTATCTGTTATGCGATCAACTTCGGTTGTGAGGCTAATGTTGAATAATTCCAAGATTGACGCTTCCTTATTAACTGCAGCTGGAAGAGGTCAGTTTGTACCTGTTGATCCAGCAAAAACTGCTGCTGCAAAAGCAAAAAACAGAAGGATAGAAATTATTCTTACTCCAAATCTAGATCAGCTCTTTAAGATTTTGGACGAAGAGGCTCAGAAACTTGGCTCAACAAAAGACGAAGATCCTGATTTGGAAGAATCAGACGACGATGTCAATAAGCCTGAGTAGATTTCCTTAAATTCGGGCTATGGAATACCGATGGGAACTAGCCCCGAAACCCGACTCAACATCATTAGAAATTCTTCAGACTTCTTTAGGAGTTAATGAAACTGTCGCGCGGCTTTTAATTCAACGCGGCATTACTTCATTTGATGAAGCAAAACAATTCTTTAGACCTTCTTTAGATTATTTACACGATCCTTTTTTGATGAAGGATATGGACAAAGCCGTCGAGCGCATTCAGACCGCATTAGAAGAGGGGCAGAAAATTCTCATTTACGGAGATTACGATGTGGATGGAACAACTTCCGTGGCGTTAATGTTTACCTTTTTGAATCATTTTTATGCGGAAAATATTGACTATTACATTCCCGATCGGTATACGGAAGGTTATGGCGTGTCCTTTCAAGGAGTGGATTATGCAAAAGAAAATGACTGTTCATTAATCATTGCTCTTGACTGTGGAATTCGGGCACACGAAAAAGTCGATTACGCCACAGAAAAAGGCGTTGATTTTATTATTTGCGATCACCATTTACCGCACGGAGATATCCCAAAAGCAGTTGCCATTTTAGACCATAAACGACCGGACTGTGAATATCCATACAAAGAACTTTCTGGCTGTGGAATCGGATTTAAATTGTGTCAAGCTTTGGCGCAAGTATTAAACCTCGAAGACCATACTTGGCAAGATTTATTGGATTTAGTTGCTATTTCTAGTGCTTGTGATATTGTTCCGCTAACAGGAGAAAATCGCGTGTTGGTGCATTTGGGAATGGAGCAAATCAACTCTAATCCCAGAAGAGGAATAAAGAGCATGATTGAACTTTCGGGCAGAAAAAGCCAGTTTTCAGTTACTGATGTTGTATTCATTATTGGCCCAAGAATAAATGCCGCGGGACGAATTGATCACGCAAAAAAAGCAGTGGAATTACTGCTTTCAGACACCAGCGATATCGCTGAAAAATCCAGTGTTTTATTGGAAAAAAGAAATGTTGAGCGAAAAGAGCTAGATAAAAGCATAACTCAAGAAGCGCTAGATCAAGTTATCAATAATAAACTGGAAGACAGAATGTCGACGGTACTTTATGATAAAAACTGGCATAAAGGTGTTGTTGGAATTGTGGCTTCCCGACTTATTGAAAACTACTACCGCCCGACCATTGTTTTGACTGAATCTAATGGCAAGGCCGTTGGATCTGCGCGTTCGGTAAAGGGCTATGATATTCACGAAGCTTTGAATCAATGTGCTGATGTCTTGGAACAATTTGGCGGACACCAATTTGCTGCAGGAATGACCTTAAATATTGAGAACGTTCCAAATCTTCAAGCAAGGTTTGAAGAGGTTGTTTCTAGGACAATCGACCCAGAATTACTGATTCCCAAAATGGATATTGACTTAGAAATCAATCTTTCAGATATCAACGATAAATTCTGGAGATTGGTCAAACAATTTGCCCCCTTTGGACCAGATAATATGAAACCTGTGTTTGTTACGCGAGGTTGCATTGATGGCGGCTGGAGCAAGGCCGTTGGTGGTGAAAAAACGCACTTGAAATTAGACGTAGTTCAACAAGAAAACCCGGGAGTTAAGATTAGCGGAATTGCTTTTAATCTTGGCCATTTGGAAAAAGAAATCAAGGCCAAAAAACCTTTTGACTTGGTTTATACCATTGAAGAAAATGAATGGCAAGGCAATGTTACCCTGCAATTGATGGTAAAAGATTTGAAGTTTTTATAGGGTAACTTATCCTACAGCAATACAAACATTCTTTGGTTCTGTAAAAAACTTTAGAGCCTCGAAGCCACCTTCACGTCCAACACCTGAGTTTTTAGTTCCTCCAAAAGGAGTTCTAAGATCGCGGACTAACCAACAGTTAATCCAAACTATTCCTGAATCCAATTCATTGGCAACTCGGTGAGCACGGGTTAAGTTCTCTGTCCAAACAGTAGCCGCTAAGCCATATTCAGTCGAATTTGCCATCATCAGCACCTCTTCTTCGGTATCGAAAGGCATAATGGTAACAACTGGACCAAAAATCTCTTCTTGATTCGTACGGCAATCAAAACTCAAACCTTCTATAACCGTAGGTCGAATGTAATACCCATCCGCATATTCGCCTTCTAAATGCACCTGGGCGCCTCCTGTAAGCACAGTTCCTCCCTCTTCTTTTGCGAGTTCGACATAAGACAGTACTTTTTCCATGTGCGACTTAGAAACTATCGCACCCAGTTGAGCATTAGGATCCAGTGAATAACTCACTCTTCGTTTGCTTACTTTTTCTACAAATGCCGTTTTAAACTTATCGTAAATCCCTCTTTGCACAAATATTCGAGATCCACAAAGGCATATCTGACCTTGATTGGCGAATGACGATGCCATAGTTGTAGCTAGCATCTTATCAAAATCGCAATCGTCAAAAATGATGTTTGGGTTTTTACCGCCTAACTCCAGTGAAAGTTTTTTGAATTTTGGAGCCGCAACTCTAGCAATCTGAGCGCCAGTAGATGTTCCACCCGTAAAGGAAACTGCACAGATAGCATCGTTTTCAGATATTTCTGCACCCACTTTTGGGCCTAAACCGTGCACAATATTCAAAACACCAGCGGGCAATCCTGCCTCAATGCATATTTCAGAAAGTAGGTAAGCCGTCATCGGTGTAACTTCTGATGGTTTTGCAACAACACAATTTCCTGCAGCAATGGCTGGAGCAATTTTCCAAGTAAATAAATACAAGGGTAAATTCCAAGGTGAAATACATCCTACCACTCCTAATGGATCGCGGCGTGTGTAATTCACATATTTATCTTCCATCATGTGCGATTCAGAAGCAAAATGAAGAATCGCAGTAGCAAAAAACTCAAAGTTTGAAGCTGCTCGAGCTATGTCAACTTTTTGAGCTAACCACATTGGCTTTCCGTTATCAATAGCCTCAGCTTCAGCAAGTTTATCGTAGTTTTTGTTGATTAATTCTACAATCTTAAGCATTATTGCCGATCGCTTTTCCTTTGGTGTTAATGACCATTTTGGAAAAGCATCTTTAGCTGCTTTAACGGCTGCTTTTACATCACTCGAATCCGAATCTGGAATCAAAGAATAGATCTTTCCTGTAGAAGGATTATAGTTATCGATGTAATCGTTGGAATTTGGAGCTACCAATTCTCCATTGATGTAATTCTGAAGTTTGAACATAGAAATGAATTAGGATACAAAGTTAGAATTTAACTCCGCTTTCATTCAGGTTCTAATCCACCCTTGGCGCATACTTAGAAAGGTAATCCAATCGATATTGAATAAGCTTGTCGAAAAAGGTTTTTGCTTTAGCTGAGTGATCAAATTCTATCCAGCTAGAATTACCATATAATTTTACCAATCCACTATTATTGTATAGGGTTAATTGATAATATGGAATAGTAAGCGAAAAGGTCTCTAGCAAACTTCTGAAGTAAATACAAACCCCTTTAGGCCTCAACTCAATGTATGCTTTATCTGGGTAATTATCTTTTTCCAGTTCAGTCCTAATGTCAATAGAACAAGATTTAATATTCATTCTTGGAGATCCAATTCCACCCATTTTAAATCGAGTCCAAAAAGAATAGGAAGATCCTACTGTCTTTTGAATCTCGGCATTAATCCTTTTGTTATTGTAAGAAACGTTACGTAGCATATTAAATAAGACAAATTATATAATTAAATGTTATTTATAGTCCACCTTTTTTTTACTGGATTGTTTTACTAGAAACTAAAGGACATGGGCGCTTTATTAATTATTGGAGGAAGTAAAGGAATTGGAAATGCTTTATTAAAATTAGAAGTTGAAAACCGAAAAGTGGTTAACATTAGCCGCACAGCTCCTGAATTTGAGCACCCCAATCTCACTCATTATGGATTGGATGTTTTAATTGACGATTTACCCAATATTGAAGAAATCGACGGAATCGTTTATTGTCCAGGTAGTATTAATTTAAAACCACTCGGATCATTGAAGTTAGAAGATTTCAAAACTGATTTTGAAGTAAATGTGCTTGGTGCCGTTCGAGTAATTCAAAACTATTTTAGGAAATTAAAAAAAGGTCATAATCCAAGTATTGTACTATTCAGCACTGTGGCCGTTTCTCGCGGAATGGCATTTCATGCATCAGTTGCTGCTGCGAAAGCTGGTGTTGAGGGTTTAGTAAAGTCTCTAGCGGCAGAATTTGCTCCGGCAATTCGTGTAAACTGTATTGCTCCGAGTATTACGGACACGCCATTAGCGGCAAATCTGCTCAAAAATGAAGAACGTAAAGAAGCGTTAGGAAATAACCACCCACTAAAGCGAATAGGTTCAGCAGAAGAGGTGGCTCAATTAGCCAGCTTTTTACTTTCTGATAACGCCTCAAATATTACGGGTCAAATATGGGGAATTGACGGCGGAATGGGTAATATAAAATGATTTTAAAAGCAAATATTTGAACTAAAAGAATTGCTACTTATTTAAGCAAAAAACCAACCTTTGCGGCTCAATGTTGCACTACCTAAAAAATTGGAATAAATACCTGAAAGCGTTCTTGTTGTGGAGAAGCCATAACATTAAAAATAAACCTTTTGTACTTATTTTGAGTGTCTTAATGGGGTTTTTAAGTGCTGTTGGAGCCTATTGCTTAAAACAAAGTGTCCACTTCGTAGAATCCTTCTTTGTAGATAATGTTATCAAGCAAAGCGGATATGCCCTATATTTTTTGCTGCCTATTGTAGGAATCGCAATTGCCCGTCTTCTTATCAAGTACGTTATCAAAGAAGAGGTTGGGCACGGTATTCCAAATACCCTTTATGCTTTAAGTAAAGGTAACGGAATGATTTCCAAAAAGAAAACCTACTCCTCAGTACTTACGGCCGCTTTTACGGTTGGGTTTGGTGGTTCATGTGGACTAGAGGGTCCTGCAGTTGGCACTACCTCTGCTATTGGTTCTAATTTGAGTAAAGCATTAAGACTTAACCAAAAAACACGAAAACTATTAATCGGTTGTGGCGCAGCAGCAGCACTTTCAGCAATTTTTAAAGCACCCGTTGCAGCCATTGTATTTGCAATGGAAGTAATTCTCCTAGACATTACCACTTTCAGTTTAATCCCTTTATTACTTGCCAGTGTCACTGCAGCAATGTTTTCTAGGCTTTTCTTTGGAAATGACCTTCTTTTTCAGTTTCAAATACAAGAAAGCATACAGTTTATAGATATGCCTTTTTACATTCTTCTTGGTTTGCTAGGCGGGTTTGTAGGTGTCTATTTTACCAAAGTGAACTTCTTAGTCTCAAGGATTTTTGGCAAAATGAAAAAGCAACCCATAAAACTGCTGATCGGTGGGTTAATGCTTGGGTTACTCATTTTCCTTTTCCCTCCGTTGTACGGTGAAGGTTATACTACCGTTTATCATTTAATAAGTGGAAACACCTCAATGGTTCTTGAGAATAGTCAACTAGAGGGTCTTACAGACAATATTTGGGTGATTCTTGGATTCCTTAGCTTGGTAATATTTTTCAAAGCTTTTGCCACTTCAATAACATTTAGCGCTGGGGGTGTGGGTGGGATTTTTGCGCCTACATTATTCATGGGAAGTATTATGGGTTTTGTTTTTTCAAAATTTATTAACCTAATAGGTTTAAGTAAACTTTCAGAGGCTAATTTTTCATTGGTCGGAATGGCAGCACTTATGGCTGGAATTCTTCAAGCTCCGCTTACAGCCATTTTCTTAATTGCGGAAATTACTGGTGGCTATGAGTTATTCATTCCCCTTATGCTAGCCACATCAATTAGCTATTTGACCGTCAAATATTTTACCGAGCACTCAATATATACTGCTCAACTAGCCAAACGCGGTGATCTCATTACCCACGATAAAGATCAGGCAGTGCTTACTTTAATGGATTTGAAAGAGGAAATTGAGCGCAATTTCAGAAAGGTTAAACCCTACGATACACTAGGGAACTTGGTTAAGGAAGTAACTAAGAGTAAAAGAAACCTCTTTCCTGTAGTCGATAAGGATGGTCTGTTTTTAGGAGTTGTTACATTAGACGAAATTCGAGAAATCATGTTTGATAGAGCTAAATACGAAACCACCCTAGTGCACGAACTCATGCAGATGGCTCCTGAGCACATCGAAACCACCGATGGCATGCGTAAAGTAATGGAAAAGTTTGAGTCAAGCGGTGCATGGAATTTACCTGTGGTACAGCAAGGAAAGTATATCGGTTTTGTTTCTAAATCTAGGTTGTATTCTGAATATAGAAAACGATTAAAAGACTTCTACCAAGGAGTAGATTAGTTAATTATAATTCGACCCGATGGCTTTGAAAGTGAACTAACAATCTGATTGAGTGTTATTTGTTCTTTTTGTAATAGCATAGCCTTATCGATATCTCCAGACTCTTGAGCCGTTTTCATTTCCTTTTGGTTATCGAAAATCATTTTCGCTACGTTTTTAAGCTTAAAGGCATATATCGAACCTTCAACTGCTCTTTTTAATTTATCCTCTTCCGAAGGAACAATAATCTGGTGCTTGTCCCAGGCGTGCAATTCATATCGAGAAGCCAGTAATTCTGCCGTGATTCCGCTTACGTTAACATCTGAATGGTTAATGATATCGGAAATGTTCCAATTATCATCTCCTAACATAGCTTCAATCTTTTCTAGAAGAATAGCAAACTCAGGTTTTGAAAACTCCATTTCATCGCGTTGAATTTCATGCACAATAAACTGGGCAACATTTACCTCTACTTCCTCCTTCGCTTCGTTCAAAAATGTGATATTCTTATCTCCATAATTGAGTAAAATTCGAAGTAGATCCTTTTCTTGATCGTCAATATTATCGCCAAGTCCAACCTTTTTGTCTTGTTGGTCTCCTTCGAAGTCATAGCCAGCTTCTTCAGGTGGCATTTCCGAAGGAGCACCATAGCCTTTATTCTTATCCGCATGGTTCTTCCTCCGAATTTTATTCAATTCATTGATCAGAACCTTTTCTGGCACATCAAGAAGAGTAGAACACTCTTTAATATACACTGAGCGAGATATCTCTTCTGGAATCAGGGCAATGGTAGATACAATGTCTTTTATTAGCCCAGCGCGCTTTATAGGGTCGTTTCCGGTGTCAGAAAGTAATAGGCTCGTTTTAGTAACAATAAAATCCTTGGCATTATCATTTAAATACGATTGAATGTCTTCAATATCATTTGCTTTGGCAAATGAATCTGGATCTTCTCCTTCTGGAAAGGTCACCATTTTCACATTCATCCCTTCTTCAAGAATCATATCAATTCCTCGAAAAGAAGCGCGAATACCCGCAGCATCACCATCATATAACAACGTAATACTATTTGTATATCGCTTTATAAGCTTTATCTGATCTTGAGTCAATGCAGTTCCAGAAGAAGAAACCACATTCTTAATTCCGGATTGATACAGTTGAATAACGTCAGTATAACCCTCAACTAAATAACAATTGTCCTCTTTTATTATTTCTCCCTTGGCGAAATAAATTCCATAGAGCACGGCGCTCTTATTGTAGATAAGAGACTCAGGACTATTTAGATATTTCGGAACTTTTTTATCCGTAAGTAATGTCCTAGCACCAAAACCAAGAGGCCTTCCTGATAGATTATGAATCGGAAATATTACTCTGCCTTTGAATCCATCATAGTACTTATGATCTCCCTTAGGAGATTTTTTTATAAGGCCACTTGACTCCAGGAATTGCTCCTGATATCCATTATCTATTGCTGTTTTATAAAAATACTCCCAATCATTCTTAGCATAACCCAGCTTAAATTTATCTATTGTCTCTTCAGTAAAGCCTCGCTCCTTAAAGTACCCAAGCCCAATTGACTTTCCTTCGTCAGAATCGTGCAAATTTTCTTGAAAATGCTTTTGACCGTATTCAGTAACTATGTAAAGACTCTCGCGCTCGCTTTCGGCTTGTTTTTGCTCGTCGGATTGCTCCTCCTCTTCCAGTTCAATGTTGTAGCGTTTGGCTAAAAAACGAAGCGCTTCAGGGAAGGTAAAGTGTTCGTGTTCCATTAGAAAGGTAGCTACGTTACCTCCTTTACCCGAACTAAAATCTTTAAAGATTTGTTTTTCGGGGACAACATAAAACGAAGGTGTCTTTTCATTAGCAAAAGGACTCAAACCTTTATACTGCCTTCCTGATTTTTTGATATTTACAAAGTCAGCAATGACATCCTCAATTTGAGCAGTCATTAATATTTCATCAACTTTGTGTTTTGGAATCATTTGCTACAAAGCTACTATTTGACGCAAAAAAAACACTAAAAGCAGTTTTCTTAATTCATTGAATACGAAATTTTTATTTAAAAATCAATCGCTCCGTTTCAAGTTTCTCTCCATTGGTCGCGTTTAGGAAGTCCGCGCCTTTTTGTAAATCTCCAAAATCCAATTGAAACTCTAAGGTTATTAGCACTCGAACGGGGCTCTAAACATTATAATTAATGATTTATTCCAGTTAGTTTATTAATGAACCTTTACTGAAATTATCCGATAAAGCAATGAAGGATATATACACAATGCCCAGCGTTGGATTAGGATAACTGTTAATTTTACTCAGTTCATTTTTCTGTTTTCTGAAATATCTAGCAGTTGACCTAAAACAAATGTGGACGTTCTTCTTTGCAGGATTCGTTGTAATTTATCGAAAATAATCTTTAAAATTCAAGGTATACCATAATCAGTATCTCCCTAAAATTGTACAATCAATGAAGTTTTGAGGGGATTTTACACTTACAGTTTAAAGCAAAAAAAAACCGCTTACAGCGGTTTTTTAAAATCTATAGTTGTAATTTTCTAATTAATGGTCAATCGTTCTGTTTTAACTTCTTCTCCATCAGATAGGGTTAAAAAATAAGTTCCTTTTTGAAAGTCTCTAAAATCTAATTGAGTTTCAACATTATTATTTGCTGAATTTGATTCTAAAACATTAGAATACACCAACTCTCCTAAAACATTCATTACTGACAATGTATAATGATCTTTTGATATAGCTTTAAATGAAATATTTATAACTCCCTCTGTAGGGTTTGGATAAATACTTACCGAAGTTTCTTCCACCTGAAATTCATTTACCGAAACTTCTGGAGCATCTGGCGCCTTTCGAGTTATGTATGTAAATGTATCTACGTTTGTACTATCAGTTTTACTCGTCACTTTATAAGTTACGTATGTCTCTGTATATTCTTTAACATCGGCAGGCAGTGTAACGTAATATTTGAAGGAAAAAGATTCACTAGGCTGTATTGTACAATCACCGCTTTGAATTAATCCTATTAAACACTCAAAACAATCACAAAATTCAATATCCCATGAAGTAAGTTGAGTAACGTTTTCTGAAACCAATTCATACTTATAATTTATCGAATCACTGCTGGAATTCGCGATATAAGCACTGAATTCATTTCTTTCATTTGGATATAAATCACAGATCACCGTGTCCTTAACTGTACTTAACTGAGCAACTGCTGGTAAGAAATAAATACTCAATAAAAAAGGTAAGAAAACCTTGTTTAAATTCATGTTCATATTGGTTAAATAAAAAAAGCACCAACACACTTAACCATATAGTCAAGTGTGTTGGTGCTTTTAATTAAATTATTTTTTAACTATTGATTGTCTTACAACAATACCAACTTGGCTAGAAACCTCTACGAAATACATTCCCTCTTCAAGAGAATTCATATCGATAGCGATTTCATTACTTCCAGCTGCAACGCTAGCTGAAGAATTAGAAACAACTGCTCCAGTTACAGAAACAACTTTAATAGTAGCTTCGAATGAATTATCGCTGTTTACTCTTAAAGTAGTATTACCTGTTGTAGGATTTGGATAAATGTTTACTGCAGAAACTGAACTATTTAAATCCAAAACAGAGCTTACATCTACAATACTTGGATCAGTTCCTTCAACAACTGCAATGGAATTACCTGAAAGAATCGTTTGCTGATCTTTAGCTACAAATGCATAAACAACAAGATCTGCAGGAACAACAGGAATATCATTTAATTTTTCTGGTACGTCGTATGTATACATTTTTGTAAATAATGAACCCTTAGTTGTTTCGCTAATAGATTCTCCCCACTGACCAGTTAAAACTGCTCTTAACATGTGATCGTGACGATATTCACCAGCAGCGTTAATTTTTTCTGGATAAAAACTAGAAGCCCCACTTTGAGGACCATAAACGCCATTTTGAGTAATTCCAACATTTATCATGTTAGTAGGGTTTAACTCATCAGCAGTGTAATAGGCTTCAACAAGCACATACAATTTAAATTTTGCTGGATCATAAACACCCTTAATTCCAACATTAACAGGTGAATCTTCAGTCAAAACATCGGCTCCAAATCCAGCCCATTGACCTCTATTAGCAGCTGTTCCTGAGTTTGTACCAAATTTAGTTCTGTTTACAGTTCCAGAAGGAAAACCTGTCAACTTTACATCCGGGTGCTTATAAACTACGTCACCATAATTTACAGCTCCAAGCATTGTATTATAATTAGGAATTCCTCTCGCGTAACCTCCACAATGGATATTAATCAAAACAACATCACCAGGTTTATCAGCTGAAAACTCATCTGCGTTCTTGTGTCCATCTGGACAATAACCACATGTTTTACCTGTGAATTCCTCTAATACGACATTTTTCTTTTCTGAAGTTCTACTTGCTAAGTCTTGAGCGGAAAGCCCTGAAGAGAAGATAGCACCAATCGCAATAAATAAAAGTTTTTTCATTTCTAACAGTATTTTAAAATTTGATTCACAATGTTACGCAATATATCATTATTTCCGACATCATTTAATATAAAAAATTGATAACCAGAACTATTGGAGGATCAACGGAACAAAAAAAATCCCCGCAAACAAACTGTTTACGAGGATTTTAGCTTTTATGTTAAAAATTTTATTTAACAAATGTCGTAGAATATCCTTCAATATTTACTACATACATTCCACTTGGAGAAGACGATAAATCGATAATCTCAA
>MDTF01001650.1_pt1 | contig 27109 bp, 27 predicted proteins | sample 811191 | NCBI WGS metagenome assembly MDTF01 (sample SAMN05326649, study PRJNA326480) | marine metagenome | isolation source: seawater | place: Southern Ocean | collected 2011
AAAGTAATTTAAAAGATATTCATTTATAAAAATGTATTTTAGATTTTTTGACACATAATTATAATATGACATTTTAAAAAAAAATTTTGTAAACCCTTTAATTTCAGTGTGAATCTCTAAATAATTTTTTATTTGAAATAAGGCACTTAAAATACTTGTTATTACGCTTCTTGAAATTATTAAATTGTTATTATTTTTTTCTTTTTTGATTTGAATAATGCAGCTTATTGCAAAAATTAATCTAGTCAAAAAATTTAAAGCTCTATTCGATTTAAAGAAGCTACTAATTTTAAAATTATTTGTTAGGCCATATTCTTTTTTTAATGCACTAAAAGATTTTTCAGCTTGTAAATATGGAATATATAAAGTTAGATTATGATTATTTTTAGCAATGGCATTACACATTTGCATCACATGAACAGCGTATGCCGATTTACTTGGTAGATTTATTTCCGCTATATAGAAGTAGTTTTTCACTAATAACTTTATTTTAAAAAATAGTTTCTATTATTATTTTAATGCAATGTGTTCATTTTATGAAAATTTTTTTTACTAAAAATTATAACAATCCTATATAAAATACCTTATTAAACATATAAATTATCAATAAGAATATTTTATAATTAAATCATTAAATGAAAACAAATTTTTTCAAAATAAATCAATTAATACTAATTGTTTATATATTATTGTATGTATCTTTAATTCTAGGGTTTATTTATAATGAAGATGTGGCTGGAGGTGGGGAGCTTGATCGATCTTTTCAAAAAAATGTTACCTCCTTTGGTTTTGTGGACGGTATAAAAGGTTTTCTTTTTATTTTTTATCCCACTAATACAATAATTCATTCACCAGTTTACTATATTTTAATTCACAAACTTGAAAATTTAATCAACAATGAAAATGTATTTAGATTTTTTTTAATGAATATATTTTTGCTAATTCCATTAACTTTAATTAGAATTCTTAAAAAAAAGTTTACTCATTCGTATTTAATTTTATTAATACCTTTAATATGTTTTTTATCACCTAACTTTAGAACTATAGCAATTTGGTCTGGTAGAGAAATTTTGTCTCTTACCTTTTTATGTATATCAATTTTTTACTATATTAATTCATTTAATAATTTTTCTTTAAAAAATATATTTCTATCATTTTTATTTTTAATATGTGCTTCATATATAAGTTGGGAATATGGTTTTATTTCAATAATCTATTTTATTGAATTAATTATTAATTTTAAAAAAAAATCAAAGATAAGTTTAATTTTCTTATTTAACCTAATTTTATCCTTACCTTTTTTTATTTATGTAATAAAATTTATGAATTTAGGTAATTACGATCAATCAATATTATCAAATATTTTTTATAATATTCCTTATTTTTTTAGTATTTATTTTTTTTACTCATTACCTTTTTTATTTTTAAATACCAATTTTATCAGATATATCATCAAAAATTATCTCCTCTCTTTTGTAACTTTAATAATTTTTTACATAATAACTCAATATACTGAAATTCCAGAAATTGGTGGTGGGATATTAATAAAAATATTACAATTTTTAGGTTTTTCTAAATTAATATTTATTTTTTCAACTATGGGAATTTTAAGTTTTTTTTATTTAAGTAATAAAAAATTATTTTTTAATACCTTGGTATTGATAGTTCTTATTTTGCAGACTTGTATTAGTTATCATTTTTTTCAAAAGTATATTGATTTAATATTTATAATTTACTTTTTGTTCTTATTCAAAATAAATAATGTTAATGAAATAATTAAAAAAAAAAGATTTATCATAAATTTAATGATCTTAAATTTTTTCTATTTGTTTGTATCATTAATTTTTAGAACAAACTCAATTTTATAAAAAAGATGAAAAAAGAATTAAATCAAATAAAAATCATCATAGTGACATTTGAAAGTGATGTCATTATACACAAAACTTTAAATAATTTGAAAAAATTTAAAGTTTACTTAGTTGAAAACTCAAATAATAAAAATTTTAAAAAAAAAATAGAGGCTAAATTCAAAAATGTTACCTGCTTTTTAAGTGGTTCAAATATAGGTTACGGATCAGCTATTAATTTAGCTTTAAAAAAGACTAATTCTAAATATTATTTGATTCTAAACCCTGACTGTATTGTTAGTGAAAAAACAATTCTAGAGTTATATTCCAATCTTGAAAATGAAAATGAAATAGATGTCGTGGCTCCCTTAATTATAGATAAGAAAAATAGAGTTTACGCAAGATATGGTTATTTTCTTTCTTCAAAAATTAAAAAAAAATTTATTGAAAATAAAAAATTTAAACAAGTTGATTTTGTAATTGGATGTATTTTTCTTATTAAATCAAAGATTTTTAATAAAATTGGATTTTTTGATGAAAATTTTTTTATGAACTATGAGGAAATAGATTTTTTTAAAAGATTAAGAAATTCAAATTACAATATTTTTATCAATAAAAAAAATAAAGCAAAACATCTGGAAGGTATGTCTAGTTTTTCACAAAAAAATAAATCTCGAGACATTACTGAATATACCAAAATTTCAAAATGGCACCTTGCATGGGGAAAGTATTATTATTATAAGAAACATTATAATTTTTTTATTACTTTTGCAATTTGTATATCCTTTTTATCTAAAAGTTTTTGCCAATATTTATATTTTACTTTGACAAACCAAAAATCCAAAAAAGAAATTGCTAAAGTGTTTATATCGGGCTTACTAAATTCTTTAATTGGACGTAAATCTTTTAAAAGACCATTTACTGATCACCCCAGCAATTAACACTATAAAAAAATTTTTTTCTTTTATCTAACTTATTGTATTCTCTTGTATGTTTGTCCTCTATAATTAATTGAGACTGATTTTTATATGCATATGTTTCACTTTTTTTCCATTCATGCATTTTAATTTTTTCTCCCTTTTTATTGATGACATATATTTTATATCCTTTTTTTAACAATTGTTGAGTCATCCCATTTCTTCCACTTTCATTTTTCCATGTATCAATTTTATGATTGCATACATTTAAGTCTAAATTAATATAATCTTTTGCACTTATCATGTAGCAATTAGATCTAATATGCGGATTAGGAAATAATTTAAAATATCTTAAATTAAGAATTCCATAATAAAATGATTTAATAAAATTATTGAAATACATTCTATTTAAACAGCTTGAAGTTAGACTTTGAAATGATCCGGTTGGTGCTAAAACAACTTTATATCCAAAATTATCATAAAATTTTTTTAGCCAATTATCAACTACCGGATAAGAGTGACAATTAAAGAAAAACATAATATTTTTTTTATTAAATGATGCAATTCTTCTATAACTTCCCCAGTCATAATCATTTACATTTGAGTCAACATACGTTCTAAATTTATTAGGATGAATTAATTTTTTAATTTTTTTCTCTAAAGAATTATTAAATGATCCTTTAAAACAAATAATTAATTTATGTTTTTTTCCAGATTTAAATTTTTTGTAATTTTTAATGAAATTAAAAATACTTTTTTTGGGATCATATTTAGAGAATAAATAAACAACTACAATATCTTTTTTCATAATTATTTATCAGTTTCTAGAAGAATGCATTTGAAAGTTTCTTCAATTTTTTTTTAATTCTAAATGACATTTTAGGTATGACATAAGTTTTACTGCATATTTTTGTATCAAGATTTTTATTTAAACTTATTTTAAATGGATGGATTAACGGGAATTTAATCTTTTTAACTTGTAGATTGAATAACGATGATGCATTTTTACCATGTGCATTTGCAACTCCAAAATTTGATATTAGATTATTCTTTGGGACTATTGATAATCTTTTTTTATAAAAATTTTGAAATGTCCATTGATAATCCCAATTTTTACTTTTTTGTTTAAAAGTTAGGTCAAACATCTTTTTCCACCACAAATATTCATTTTTAAAATAACAGATATCTTCTAATTTACTCTTTTTGAAAGATGGCCATTTATTCATTCTTTTATCATAACTTTTCCACCTATCTCTCCAAGTTGCCCACCCCCAAATATTACTATATTTTGAATAATAATAGCTCTCTTTAATTCTGCCAGAATACTCTAAGGCAAGATTGCTTCCAGAAATCATAGAAATTTTTTTTTTATTCTCATATTTTTTTAATAATTTTTTACAAAATTCGAAAAAACTTTCCTCAGGAAGTGTGTCGTCTTCTAAAATAATTGCTTTTGTATTATTATTAAATATCCAATTAATTGCTAATTTTGGAACCTCTTCAATTCCCTTGTTACTTTTATTAAATTTTTTTTTAACCCGACACCAGTTTATACTATTTATTATTTTTCTACACTTTTGAACATCAGAATCCTCGATTAAATTTTTTGGTCCATCGGAATATATATACAACAATCTTGGTTTTATTTTTTTAATTCTAGTTAGAACTTTCTTGAGATACTTTGGTCTTTTATATGTTATTAATAATATAGGTATATTAAATCTCGATATCACAATATTTAAAATTTATTTTTGGATTAATTTTAAAACAATCTACTTTAATATTATAGTCATAAAAAGAGATTTATTATGAATCTAATTAATATTGATATAAACACAATAAATATATACAATTAAACAAATGAACAAAAAAATAGAATCTCTAATAAAGGAAATAGATAATAGATGAAAATTTATTTAGATGGTGGATCCTTATTGGATATAAAAGAGTATGCCAAAAAAAAACTAATTGGTGGCTTTACAACCAATCCAAGTTTAATGAAAAATTCTAAAATAAAAAACTATAAAGATTTTGTTTTTAAATGTAAAAATATAACAAGATCTAAGCCTATTTCTTTTGAAGTAACGGCAGATGATTATTCAAAAATTATAGAGCAAGCCAGTTGGTTATTAAAGAATTCTAAAAATTGTCATATAAAAGTTCCAATTTTAAATTCTCGAGGAAATTCAAACTTAAAAATTATTAAAAAGCTTCAATCTATAGGATGTAAATTAAATATAACTGCTGTTTTTACAGAAAGACATGTAAATGATATTTTTAAAACAATAAAGTCAAATCAAGAATGTATTATATCAATATTTTCTGGAAGAATTGCTGATACAGGAAAAGATCCAAATAAACTTATTAAATTTGCTTTGAAGAAAAAGGGAGGAAAAAATAAAATTAAAATTTTATGGGCAAGCACTAGAGAAATTTATAATTATTACGAAGCTAAAAAAATTGGGTGTGATATCATAACAATGGATAAGGGTTTAATTGAAAAATTAAAACTAAAAAATAAAAACCTACAAAAATATTCTCAAGAAACCTCCAAACAGTTTTTTAAAGATGGTAAAAAAATTAAATTTATCTAAATACAAAAAAAAGTACTGTTTTGACTTAGATGGAGTGATCTGTAGAACTAAAAAAATTATTATTCAAAATCAAAACCTAATAAATTAGCAATTAAGAATGTAAATAAACTTTATCATGAGGGTAATTATATATTTATATATACGTCTAGGTTTATGAGTCGATCTAGAGAAAATATAAGGTTAGCTAATAAAAAAGGTTATAAGCTAACATTGCAGCAACTTAAAAAGTGGGATTTGAAATTTCATAAACTATTGATGGGAAAACCATCTTATGATGTAATTGTTGATGACAAGGCAGTTGGGTTTAGTTCAGATTGGTATAAAAAATTATAGCTTTATAATTTTTATATTTTCTCAAAATTAGTAATTCCATCTTTATACTTAGTTGGTACAAATTTTTTAATCTTTTTCTTTAAAATGCTAGTATCAAAACGCCTATATCCATTATGTGACATTGGCCTTTTGCTTTTAATTTTTTTAGCATTATATTTTCATAAATTTTATTTATCTTAACTTACTTATTTAATTGAATTAAGTAGGTTTTTTATATTTTTGATAATATAACTATTAGAGTTAAACTTAATCCAATTTAAATCAACAAAAAATAATTTTGAACTTAAGTCATTCTCATTAGTGGATTCATTTATCTCTAAATATTTCTTTTGCAGAGTTTCAATATCTCTTGAATTAAAATTATCTAAATTATAAAATTCATTTTTTTCATAGTTTGGCCAGTTATAACTAAGTATAGGTAGATATTTATTATTTTTGATTTCTTCATTTTTTTTCATAACAAAAAAAGGTAAGCCATGATGAAACCCGCCTAATTCAGAATAATTAATTTTCGGTATCTTAAATAGATCGTTATTTTTTAATAAAGAATAAATATTTTCAAATTTTTTTGCTAAATTTAAATTATTATTTTCTAAATTATTAAGACTTGAATGGGCAATTATTGCTGCTAATGGATGCATTCTAAATTTTGTAGATATGCTTAGCCCAGCAAATGAATTAATCGAATTATTATTAGGTCTACCGGGGTGAGATAGGTCAATCATACGGTTATAATATTTTTCATTATTAGTTAAAATTAAACCACCTTCACCTCCAGATATAGCTTTGCTGCCTTGAATGCTTAAAAATGTTATATCAGCATATTCGTTTAAGTATTTATCTTCAATTTTCACACCCTGCGTATGACTACAATCAAAAATAATTTTTATTTTTTTATTTTTTTCTTTTAATTTTTCAGTAAAATGTTTTGTGATTGGTATCCCAAATGGGTGTGTGACAATTACCAGGTCTGGTATTATTTTCTCATATTTATCAGGAATTATTGGATTAAAGTTGAAATCATAATCTAAATATTTAATTTGATAATCACTATTTAATAGTGAAATTACCGTTGATGGAAATGTCAATTTTGAAATAAAAACTGTTGATTTTTGCTTAAGTCCTAAAGATAATATTGATGAATAAAACGCAGCAGTACCACTAGAAAAAGTTAATGAAAATTTTGAATTAAACTTTTTTGCTACTGAACTTTCAAAATTTAAAACATATTTGGGATATTTACTATAATTATTAAATATAATTAAAAAAAATATTTTAATTCCAGTCTTTATTTTTAAGGATAATAAACGATTGATGATTTTATAAATTTTGTTTAGCATATTACCTAAATTATATTTTTTTTTTTGTTAAATGCATTGCTAATCTTTGAGCTAAAGCAATAATGGTCATTGTTGGATTTACACTACCAGATGTTGGAAATATTGCACTAGTGCAAGCATAAATGTTTTTTGTACCCATTATTCTTAAATTTTTATCGACTACTGTTTGCTTAGGATTAATAGAATAGCAAAGTCCACCCATATGATGTGATGAGTCTAGGAGATTTTTATTTGATATAAAGGTTTTTTTTTCTAACAGGGGTTTATAACTAAAAAAATTAAATATTTTTTTAGTTAGATTTTTGATAGTTTTTATATCAGACGCAGATAGTTTATAATTTACTATTATTTTTTTAGTTTTATCAGAAATAAATATTTTATTTTTTATGTTAGGGTGCATTTCACAGTACATCCTTATTTTATAAAAAAAGATTTTTTCTCTTTTTTTTATCAATTTTTTTATAACTAGTTTTAATAACTGATAAAAATTTAATTTTTGCTTATCGACCTCGAAGTCTATATCTGTCTTTTCAAATCTAACATAGCTGTTATAAAGTTTTTTAGATTCTTGATATTTTTTTGGTAAAGATATTCCAAAGTAAGTTATCTCTTTTTTCTGATACTTAACTTCAAAATTTTTTATTAGATTTTTTTTGGGATATTTAAGGTAGCCTATTGTAAACTTAGGATGTTCCATAAAATTTAATCCTACAAATTTATCATTTTTCATATTTTTTAATTTTTTATCATGTAAAGAATTTAAAACTATTTGGGTGGATGCTATTCCGCCTGCACATAATATAATTTTTTTTGCAAATAGTTTAAGTTCTGTTTTTTGAGATTTCATAAAAATATAAGGTTGATTTTTTATTTCATCTACGCTTAATATTTCACAATTGTAAATAATATCTATCTGTTTTAAATTAATATACTTTTTAAAATTTGTTGGCTTTATTTTTGCTAAAAATTTTCTTAAAATAAATGGAATATTTTTTTTTTGTTTTAATTTTTTTATCTTTTCAAAATTTAATCCATAAGAAGGATCTATTTTTTTATACCATTTCATTAACTCTTTATGAGTTAATGGCCATAAGTTTTTTTTATTTTTTTTAAATCTTTCCTGCATCTCAAATTCTTCAAAATAACTAGAAATATTTGACCATGTGTTACTAGTTCCTCCAACCGAAAACACTCTCGAATCTAATTTAATAGGAAGATTTTTTACAGAAATTTTTTCAAATTTATTTTTTTCAAAATTACCTTTTTCAATTAACAGTATATTCTTTTTTTCTTTTTTTAGTATAGATCTATATAAGGCTATACCCGCAGGACCTGTTCCTATTATTATATAATCATATTTTTTTTTTAAAAATTGATTTTGAATTTCAAGAACGTCTTTTTTTAAATTACAGTCTAAAATCATTTTAAATTAATATATTGGTAAAAAAATTTACTTTATTCATCTAATATATTTACTTGACCTTTTTCCACTCTGTAAACATTTTCACAATATTCTTTAATAATTTTTTTTTTATGTGTAATCATTATTATTGTTTTTTTACTTTTTAATTCACTTAAATCATCCAAAATGTTTAATTCTGTAATTTCATCCAATGCACTTGTAGACTCATCTAAGATCAATATTTCAGGGTCATGATAAAGAGCTCTCGCTATTCCTAGTCTTTGTTTCTCTCCACCTGAAACATCAAGCCCTCTTTCTCCTATCAGGGAATTATATTTAAATTCTAACTTTTCAATAAAACTATCTATTTTGGCTAACTTGCAACATTCTTTAATTCTATCAATGTCTACTTGGTTTTCTTCTACTCCAAATGCAATATTTGCTTTTACTGTATCATTCAATAAATACACATCCTGAGGGACATAACCTAAATTATTTCTAAATTTTTCAAAATTATCCACTAAATTACCATCCACTAAAACTGCACCTTTTTTGGGTTTTATAAGTCCTAACAAAATATTTATTATAGTACTTTTTCCAGCACCACTATTTCCAAATATTCCTGTAATTTTATTTTTTGGTATAATTAATCTCTTAATTCTTAACTCTGATGTTACATTTTTCTTAAAATTAAAAATTATATCAACTAATTCAATTTTTTGATTTAAATAAATTTTTTCTATATTTGTTTTTTGGTTAAAAGATTCATCTTTTAATACATCTTTTAAAATCTCAATTGAAGGCTTGCTGTAAATAATACTTTGAAGAGAAACTATAATTCTTGAAATTGAAGGTAAAATTTTAAAAATTGCAGCAGTATAAATACCTAAAATAATTATCAATGCATCATTATCTTTCGTTGTATTAGTCAATACAATAGTAATTGAACAAAAAATAATAATGGTAAAAAATTCAAGTCCTAAATTTGGTATCTGAGACATGAATCCTGTTTTTCTATTAATTTTATTTAGTATAAGATTTTTTTCAAAAAAAGACTCTAAAAAAAAATTTTTTTTATTTTGTATCAATATTTCTTTAATGCCATTAAAACCCTGAAATACACTTTGGAATCTTAGAGCTTCTAATTTAATTCTTTTGTTGGCCAAATAGTTAATTTTTTTTCTAACTATTTTAACATATGTAAACACAATTAACATAAAAGATAATAGTAAAGTTATTGTTATAGTGGGATACGCTACTATTAAAAAAATAAAAATAAAAATTGTGATTAAAGACTCTATCATTAAAGTTATGAGAGATTGTAAGAATCCTGAAGTAAATAAGGCAGTTTCACTTAATACATTTCTTACTAATACTGATGAGTTATTCGTGACATGAAATAAAAAATCTTTATTAAAATAACTTTTATATATTCTATTTGAAATTTTTTTATTTAGGTCAAATGTAAATTTATAGTTTTCATATTTTATAAATAACATAAAAACTGTTTTAATAAAATATACCACAATTAAGGCTGACAAAAAATAATATATTATATTATCTTTATTTACAAAATTTATTCCACTAGACTTAAAAAAATTTTCATAAACAATTGAATTTTCTGAAATTAGAATAGTTAAGGTTGGAAGAATTAATCCTAAGCCTAATAATTCAAAAAAAGCCCCAATAAATAAAAGTGTTATAATTATAATGAATTTTTTTCTATCTTCATTTTGTAAAATTTGTATGAAATTTTTACCAAGTTTGTTTAATGAAAATAATATTTTTATCACAAATTTTAATGTTTAATTATTGTTTAATAAACTATGTTTAAATTAATTCTTATATACAAGTCCAGTCATCATCTACAAACAATATAGCTATATAAATGGTATTTTAAGCATCGTAAAATTAAAGAGGTTTTAAGAATATGATCATATTTTACGGCTTTTTTTAGACAGGCTGCAATTTTTTACTATTATATAATGATATTTGTCATTTAATTGGGTGGATAATTTATTTAGTACTGCACAAAAATAGATAACGCTTAAAATTTATAATGAAATATTTTATTTCATAAATAATTGATAGAGCAATATTAAGAAAATTAAATTTTCCACTTTCGAGGATCTAAAATTTTTCCTGAATTTATATTTAAATTAATTGGAAAAAGTATTTTATTTTTATTAGAAAAAATCATATTTTCTTTCAATTGTTCGGCATTATTGACACCTAATATTATTTTTTTTACCTCTTTGAACGATTTAACAAACCTAATACAAGCTTCGACTTTATTAATTTTTTTCTTTTTTACAAATTTTTCGAAGTTAATAAATTTTTTATTCCATCTTGAAAACTCTTTAGGTATTTTGTCTGCATCTCTTAAAAGAAGCCCTTTTAAAAAAATAGATCTGGCAAAAATTTCTACATCTTTTTTAAATAATTTTTTCCCCCAACCAGAGGAGATTAGTCTTCTGTCAAAAATATTGATTGGTATTTGAATTATTTGATAATTATATTCTTTAAAAAATAAATCTAATTCTATAGGATCGTAAACTGATAATCCAATTTTTTTGACTATTTTTTTTTTCAATAAATAATCAAACGCTTGGTATATTTTTTTAGATCTTTTTTTATTTCTTAATTCTTTTGTATCATGTATCAAAAGCCCATATAAACTTTTAGTTTTTAATTTATAGCACGACTCTTGTATTTTATTTATTATCCAATTTTCTACATTAACTATTTTTTTTGGTATTAGAGGTAATTTTGTTACAATTTTAAAATTATATTTATTGAAAATTCCTATTTTTTTTTCAGAATTCTTGTAATTAATTGCCGTATCAATAAAACTTATATTATTTTTTCCTACATAATTTAATAATTTTTTTAAATCTTTGTTATTAATAGCTTCTTTTTTATTTATTCCATAATTAAAACCAAAGTTTGCTGAACCCAAACATAAAGAATTAATTTTTTTTTTCTTTAGCATATAAATTAATATAGAATAAAATTGTTAAGAAACTGAATAACCGCCATCAACAACTAGATTTTGTCCTGTTATATAACTAGAAAGTTCACTTGAAAAAAAAATTACAGCATTTGCAACATCCTTTTCATTTCCCATTCTATTCAATGGTGTTTTAAGTAGGTATTTTTTTACAAAACTAATTGGTTGATCTCTAAAAATTCCACCTGGAGAAATCGAGTTAACTCTAATTTTTGGTGCTAGGGATGTTGAAAGCATTTTTGAGTAGTGCATTAAGCCTGCTTTAGAGACCCCATAACCTAAAGGACTTTTCATTTGTGTGCCTTTATAGAGGTTGTAGTCATAACCCAAGAATGAATATATAGAACAAATGTTTATAATTGATCCATTTTTTGATCTTTTTAAACTTGGAATTATTAATTCTGTTAAAAGAATAGTATTATTTAAATTTAGTTTTACATATTCCTCGTTAAATCTAAATTTATTATCGTTTTTTAAACTGCTTGTTCCAACATATCCTGCATTATTAATCAAAATATCAATTTTTTTAAATTTTTTATTTATTTTTTCAACCAATATACCAATTTCTTTTTTAGATGTTAAATCCGCCTTAAAGAAAAAAGAATTTTTTGATTTAATTTTGTTTTTTTTAATATCGGTATGAATTACTTTTGCTCCTAACTTAAGTAATTTCTCACAAATTATTTTACCTATATAACCATTAGATCCTGTTACAAGACAAAATTTATTTTTTAAATTTATAATATTTTGATTCATCATATCTGTTTATTAAGTAAATTAGCAATTTTCAAATCAAATTCTGTATCCAGATCTAAAGATCTCTCATATGGAATTTCGACAGCACCTATTTTGCCAGTTTTAAAGACTGATTTTTTACTGAGTATAAACTTTGCAGAAACAATATAGCAAACGGTAGTAATATTGAAAATTTTAGGTGCATCTTGTCTTCTAACAATTTTTTTATCAAATGGCATACAAATTTTTATTAATTTATCATTATTTTTTTTAACCATATTAAAGTATGGATTGTGTGATGCCTTTGTGATAACCATCACATAGTCATAAATTTTTTTTTTATAAAGAGATATGCATTTTTCCACATCCTTTTTTTTTCTAAATGGCGAGGTTGTAGGCAAAATAACTAATATATCATCTTTATCTTTTAAATTTTTTTTTTTTACAAAATCTTCCCACACATCCCACTCATTTACTTTACTCGTTGATAATTTTTTTGATCTAATAAAAGGAACATCTGCCCCATAATACTTAGAAATATTAGCAATTTTTTTGGAGTCAGTTGATACACTTATAGACTTAAATTTTTTTATTTTCTTAGCTAGTTGTATAGGATGTGCAATTAAAGGTTTGCCTTTAAATTTTTTAATATTTTTATTTTTTATTCCTTTAGATCCTGCTCTAGCACATATTAAAGCGTGAAATTTCATTTTTTATTTTTTATATTTTTTTTTAATCCATAATCAAGCCATTTTTCATGAATTGGAAAAACATTAATTTTTGTATTTTTATTTAAAGCATGATTAATTAAATCTGTCATATCTAAATATTCTGAATTTTTTATAAATTTTTTAATCTTTGGATCAATGATATAAATTCCAGCATTAATTAATATATTTTTTTCTAATTTTTCAATCACCTTTTTCACAACACTCCCACTTGCTACAATTCTTCCATAATTATCTTTTTCATAAAAAATTTTAGCAGCCATTGTGATCTGAGATTTATCTTTTTTATGATATTTAATCATTTCTTTAAAGTCGATTTTAGATAATATATCAGCATTTGTTACAAATATTGGTTTATTAAATTTTTTGATTAAACTTATAGAGCCAGCTGTTCCTAGTGGTTTTTTTTCTTCAAGATATTTTATCCTAACACCTAGATTAGACCCATCTCCTAAGTATTTTTTAATCTTATATCCTAGGTAATTAATCGATATATAAAAATTTGTTATACCCTGGTTTTTTGCAGCAATAATTATATGTTCAATGATAGGTTTTTTATTTACTAAAAGAAGTGGCTTAGGAACTTTGTTTGTAAGTGGTCTCAACCTTAAACCTTTTCCTCCTGCCATAATTAGCATAAAATTATTTATTAATTCAACCTTATCCTTCTTTTTAGAATCGTATATATCCAAAATTTTTTTACTTTTATTAACTAGTGGCAGAAAGGTAATATTATTTCTTTTAAGTACATTATTAATTTGTTTAAATGTCAAAACTTTTTTAGTCACAACTGGTTTTTTATTATATATTTTTCTAATTTCATCATTTAAAGTAAAATTTTTTAATAAGCCTCTTCTTATATCTCCATCAGTAATTGTTCCTAAAATTTTTTTATGACTTCCCAGTACTAAACAAAATTTATTATCAAGCTTATCTAATTTTCTTATTGCAATTTTAATTTTATCTTTTGCAAAGATGAAGTGTTTTGTAAATTTGTTATCACTCATATTAATGATCTCTATTTAATCTTGTTCTTTAATTTTTTAATTATATTTGCATTCCATGTAGGTAAATTAAAATTTTTTTTTAATAGTTCTGTTCTAGCTTTTAACAATCCATCACCAACAAAATTTAATAAATTTGCAGTAGCTACCGCATCAATACTATTATTTTTTAATCCATTGGCTATGTGTGTTGAATTTCCTGATCCACCTGACATTATAATTGATTTATTATTATTTTTTGGCAAAAAATCTAAAATTGAAAAATCAAGACCCATACCTGTTCCATCTTTATCAATAGAGTTTAAATAAATTTCACCAACTGGTAATTTACTAACTTTATTCAAGTACTTTTTAATATCATCTTTAATTTCATTTGTACCATTTTCTTTGAGTACTTTTTTTTTATTTTTAACATTTATATAGTCAATTCCAGCTACTATTGATTGCTCTCCATATACTTCAGAAATATTTTTTAATAACTTTTCTTTTAGATTTGTATTTATTAAAACCTTATCAGCACCATTTGTTAACAGATTTTGTGCTTTTTCAAATGTATCAATGCCCCCACCTGATGAAATAGGTATAAAACAATAACTCGAAACTCTTTTTAGATTCTCAACAAATTTATCTGCGTCTTTTTCTTTTCTACTTACATCGAGTATAATTAGCTCATCAATATAAAATGATATTTTTTTAAAATCATAATTTTTTTCTAACCAATTAATATCTCCAACTTTTTGTAAATTAAAATTTCTACTTTGCATAAAAAACCCATCTTTATACAAAAGAGTAAAAATAATTCTTTTTTTTAACATTATTATTTTTTTAGTTGTTTAAAAAATTGTATATTAAAGTTAATCCGTTAGATTGACTTTTTTCTGGATGAAATTGCGTTCCAAAAATATTATCTTTTTCAAAACTAGCAATAAACTTAGCTCCATATTCGCATGTCTGGAAATTTTTAAGCTCTTTATCTTGTAAAACTTTAAAAGAATGATCAAAATAAAAATCAGAATTGTTATTAATATTTTTAAATAATGAGCTGTTTTTTTCTATTTTAACTTGATTAAAACCAACATGAGGTATTTTTTTATTTCCAACTTCTTTTTTAGTGAAAGTCTCGACTTTATTTTTAATTAGCGATAAGCCCCTTGTGAAACCTCCTTCTGAACTACTTTTACATAATAATTGCATCCCCAGACATATTCCTAGTAAATTAATTCCTTTTTTATTTACAGATTCTTGAAGCGCTTCATACAAACCTTCTATTTTTAAATTCTGAATAGCCCTTTTAAAAGAGCCAACACCGGGTAAAATTAAATGTGAATAATCAAAAATTTTATCTGGTTTATTTAATATTTTAAATTTACAGCCTAAATGTAATAATGAATTTTCTATTGATCTAATATTGCCCATACCATAATTGACAATACCTACATTTATTTTTTTCATTATTTAATACTAAATTTTGGAACCCATCTATTTTTAATCTTTTTAAAAAGTTTTTTGTTTGCCCAATGATCTAATACATTATTAAACTCTTTATTTGTCATTTGGTAGTATTCTATATACAAATCTAAAAACTCTTCTGGATAATGGTTGTCATAAAGATTTGCTAGGTTTATTCCTTGATCTCGAGTCATTGCACCTCTTCTAATTTCAATACCCGCATCCTGAGTTGCTCTTCCAAAACCAAATTTTAGATACATAAGGTAAGTATGCAAAGCAAATAATGCTTGGTCATTTTGAGCAAAATTTGTAAAAGTTCCTGCATTTCCTTGTTCGCTTTCATTTAAATCAAATTTTTCTTTTGAAACTAAATAATTTCTATAGGAGTCCCATGGTTCAAAATATGACCAATGAGTACATGCAATATTTTTTTTTTTTATTTCATCAACCGGAAAAGTAAACCAATATAATTCTTTTTTGGTGAGGTTACTTTCTTTAATTATGTCATAATATCCACTTTCCAAATAATGATTTACAGTATACCTAAGATCAAAAATTGCTTTATTTTTGTTCTTAGTAGAGCCTCCATATTCAATTTCACCGTCTTCACCATAAAAAACTAAATTTACATTATGTATCAAGGCTAATCGAATTACTGATGAAAAAATTGATGTTAACCATCCAAAATATGGTGACCCCTTTTTAATTAAACCAATCTTATTTAATTTTCTCATTGCTTTATTATTTGCTGTTACGTGCACATGGTCATAATCATGTTTTAAAAAATTATTTAAATTTTTGTTGCCAACTTCGAGCTCTAATGGAGGTCTTGATGTTACAGTTAATGGATTTAAACCTAAATCTTCTTTTATTTTAGAGGCAACGTACGATCCATCTTTTCCTCCACTTAAAGGAACAATACAGTCATAAGTTTGGTTAGATTTGTATTTTTTTAAAATCAATTTTAATTCTTTTTGTCTAGATTTCCAATCAATAATCTTCTTTTCCTCCATCCATTGACAAGCATTGCACCATCCTTTTTTATCAAATGTAATTCGAGGTCTCTCAGAATTATTAATACAGTTTTTACACCAAAAAAGTTCAGTCATTATTAAAACCTTATATCAAAAAATTTTTTAATGGTAATTTTATTTTTTAGGATTTGTTCAATAATATTCATTATTTTTGTAGATGTATTTTTTTGATAGTAAGGATTTTTAATATTTTTAATTTTTTTTTGAAATTTTTTTGATAAAGCTTTTTTAATTGCTTTTTGAATGCCTAAACTAGAATAATTACAATCTATAACACTTTTAGCCTTAATTCTTCCATTCTGTCTATTTCCAATATTTATAGTGGGTGTCTTTAATGACGGTGCTTCCAAAATTCCACTAGATGAGTTTCCAACAACAACATTGCAAATTTTCATACAAGATAAATATCTTTGTACTCCCAAAGATTTAAAACAATAAGCATTTTTATTTTTCTTACTAAAATCAATTATCATTTTAATAATATTATCCGACTCTAAGTCGGAATTAGGAAATGTAAAAATATAATTTGTATTTTTAAATTTATTCAATGCTTTAAACATATTTCTTATAGCTACCTTTACTGAAATTTTATCATCTAAAAATGAATTAAAAGTAATTAAAAAGTTGTTTTTTTTAAATTTAATATTTAAGTTTTTTTCTAAACCTTTTTTATCTAAATATCTTATATTTTTAACATTTTCAGAACCTAAGCCTCCTACTAAAAAAACTTTTTTAGGATTTTCTCCAAGTTGAACAACTCTTTTTTTATATGGTTTAGTGGCTACAAAATGATAATTAGAAAACTTTGAAATTGTATGTCTAATAGTATCATCAATAGATCCTTGTGTTAATTCACCTCCATGAATGTGTGCAATAATTACTTTATTAAATAAAGCCGCTACAGCAAAAGACAACATTTCATATCTATCACCTAGTATAATTAAAAGATCAGGTTTTTTTGAAACAAAGTATTTACCCACTTTTGTAATGCCAATACTAATTGATTTTAAAATTGAATTAACTTCAGAATTATTAACTTTTATGTCGATAAATTTAATTGATTTACCAAAATCATTTTTAATTTCTTTGTAAGTATTGCCGTATTTTTTAGATAAATGTTGACCTGTTACAATTAATGTTAATTCAAATTTATTTGATTTATTTATTTGGGTAATTAAATTTTTAAGTAAGCCATAATCTGCTCTTGATCCTGTAACTATATAAATAGTTTTTTTTTTCATATTATAATTTTGTCATCTTTGTTAAATTTTTTCTTTGATTTTTTGCCAATAACACTTTTAATCTTCATGGGACTTATACCGTTGCCTGGTCTTTTCACTGTCAAATTTAAATTTGTAAACTTTTCGCCTTTTTCAATAATTGTATCAGCAACTATTGATCTTCTAATAATTTTTCTATTTTCAGCTTCACTAATAGTTACTACTTTTTTATTTTTTCCTAATGCCAATTGAATTTCCTTAATATTTTTAATCATATTTTTCAATTCAGTTGGCTCTAAACTTGATTTATGATCAGGACCACTTAATTTTCTACTTAAAGTAAAATGTTTTTCTATTACTGTTGCACCCATTATTGTAGCAGCCAAAGGTACATTAATGCTAAGTGAGTGATCAGATAATCCAAAATTGTTACCAAAATTTTTCTTAAACGTGTTTAAAACGTTTAGATTTACATCAATAATTGGAGTTGGATAAGCTGTATTACAATGAAGTATAATGATTTGTTTTAGATTGCCTCTTTTTCTTAAAATTTTTAAAGCATTTTTAATTTCTTCTAAATTAGAAGCTCCAGTAGATAGTAGACACCTTTTTTTTTGATTACTTATAAACTCTAAATATGGAAGATTAGTAATTTCTCCTGAGGGAATTTTAATATAATCGATTTTATGTCTTAATAAAAATTTTAAACTTTCCTTATCAAAAGCTGTCGATAAAAATTTTATTTTTTTTTTTTTACAATATTTTATGAGTACAATTTGATTTTTTTTTGATAGTTGCAATTTTTTTAACATTTCATCTTGAGTCTCGTTAGATTTAGAATTTTTTTTTTGATATTTTGCTTTAGCTGCTTTTTTTACTACCAAATTATCATGTAAGAATGATTGAAATTTGACATAATCAGCACCAGCATTTTTTGCAACATCCACTAATTTTTTAGCTAACGTTATATTCCCATTATGATTAACCCCTGCTTCAGCAATAATTATCAATTTCATCTCAATTCCAAACCAAGTTTTAAATTAATTTTTTTTTTTGAAAACCACTTTTCTACTATTATGGCTTTATTATCTTTAGTGTTTATATAAAATTTTTTTTTATTCATTTTAACTATTCTCCCTGGATAGAATTTTTTATAATTTATTTTTTTGGTAATATTTACTTTTTTTACAAAAATTTCATTATTTTTTAATCTAATTCTTGCATATGGTCCGGGTTTTACCAATCCTCTCACAAAATTATTAATTTCAAATGAATTTTTATTAAAATCAATAATTTCATCTCCTTTTTTTCTCTTGGGAAAATATGAAAAATTTTTTGAAATTTTCCTTTGTTTAATTACTTTATAATTATTATTTTGTACCTGTTTTAATGTTTTGTAAATTAATATTCCACATTGTTTGGTTGCAACTTTTAAAACACTGTTTAAATCATCTTTTTTTTTTATCTTAAAGGTTTTTTGAATAATTATATCTCCTTGATCTATTTTTTCATTAACAAAATGTGTTGTTATACCAAATTCTTTTTCTCCATTAATAATGGCCCAATTTAAAATATTTCTACCTCTATAGAATGGTAGTTTCCCAGCATGACAATTAATTATCTTTTTATTTACCATTTCTATTATTTCTTTTTTAAAAATTTGATCATATGACATAGAAACAAACATTTCTGCACCGCTTTTTTTTAAAATTTTTAAAAATTTTTTTTTATGAATATTTTCAGGATTATAAAAATTTATTTTATTTTTTTTTGCTATTTCTTGTAATTTATTATCTTTAGGAAAAAACCTTCCACAAATAAACTTTAATTCTAATGTTTTATCTTTTATCATTCTTTTTAAAGCAATATGTGCCCACTCTTTGTCACCAAAGAAACCTACTTTAAATCTTTTTATCATATAAATTTGGACTGCTAGGAATACTTAGTAAACTTTTTTCTAAATGAATTGAGTTTTTAATATTCATTTTTGGGTATTTAGATAAATGATTAATTTTATGCATTAATTTCCAAACAGGTCTAATCCCAATCCCTGCTTTATTTACTGTTTCTAAAATTTTATCTCTTAATTTTAAATTCGAATTTTTAATATAAAGCGTGTTTAACCAGTGATTAGTTTTTACTTTATCTTCTTCATCTATTAATTTAATTTCAATGTTATATTTAAAAAAATTTTTATAGCTTAAAAATATTTTTCTTTTTTTTGATAAGATTAATGGTAATTTTTTTAATTGCGATATGCCCAAAGATGAATTTAATCCGGGAAGTCTATAATTATATCCCATTTCATTATAATCATAACTCCAACCAGAATTAATTTTTCTTGCTATGGTAGACAAACTTAAGGCTTTATAGTAATTTTTTTTATCATTAATCAATAATGCGCCACCACCTCCAGTGGTTATTGTCTTGTTACCATTAAAACTTAAAACTCCAATATCTCCAAAAGTTCCTAGATGTTTTTTGTTAAAATAACTGCCAATACATTCGCTTGCATCTTCGATTACCTTTAATTTATATTTTTTTGCAATGCTTATTATTTCCATAATATTTGCTGAGTTTCCAAATACATGAGTTGGTATAATTGCTTTTATGGGTCTTTTTGTTTTTTTGTTAATTGAAAAATTTTTTTTAATAATACAAATTTTATGCAGATATTTGCTCAGTTTATCTGTATCTACACCAAAGGTTTTAGTTTCTACGTCAACATAATGTGGAATTGCATTACAGTATATTGAGGCATTTGAACTTGCTATATAGTTTAAATTTGGAATTAATATTTCATCATCTTTTTTTATTTCAAGAGTTTTTATTGCAACTTGTAAAGCTGCTGTTCCATTTATTACTGCTATAGAGTACTTGGACTTCGTTAGTTTACTAATTTTTTTTTCGAAGTCTTTTGTAAATTTACTTACTGATGAAACAAATGTTTTTTTTAAGCATTTGTTTACCTCTTTAATATCATTCGCATCAAGAAGTGGTTCATGAAGTGGTGTGTATTTCTTATTTTTTAAATTTTTGACTGCTTTAATAATATCTGAAGAAATTTTTTTATATCTCATATTTTATTTTTAACATATTCTTAATTAAATTTTTGACTGCTTTAATAGTATCTGAAGAAATCTTTTTATATCTCATATCTTATTTTTAACATATTCTTAATTAAAATTTTTCCCCTGAGTATTTTAAATATTATATTTATCTGACTTGTAATTTTTTATATTATTATCTTTTTTTATCCATTCAATCATCTTAACTAATCCTTCATCTAATTTATATTTTGGCTTCCAATTTGTTAATTTTTTAAGTTTTTCATTATTACAATTCAATCTATTTACTTCACTTTTTTTAGGCCTAGTTCTCTGTTTTTCTACTACTGAGATTAATTTAATTTTTAAAATTTTAGAAATTTTTACTATTAAATTTTTAATCGAAATCTCAGAATTAACTCCAACATTAACCACTTCTCCAAAAAGTTTATTTGATTTTAAAATCTTTTCATAAGCCGAACATAAATCTTCAACAAATAAAAAATCTCTAGTTGCATTTAAATTTCCAATTTTAATTTTTTTATTTGTTATAGCTTGCGTTATAATTGTTGGTATTACTGCCCTAGCTGATTGTCTTGGACCAAATGTATTAAAAGGTCTTATGATTTTAATGGGTAATCCAAAAGATCTATAATAACTTAAAGATAATTGATCTGCAGCAATTTTGCTTGCAGCATAGGGTGATTGAGCTTTTAATTCATCTTTTTCACTCAACTTTTTTTTCATTGCTGTTCCATAGACTTCACTTGTGGAAGTTATTATAACTTGTTTTAATTTTAGGTTTTTAGCTGACTCCAACACGTTTAAAGTTCCTTCAACATTTGTTTTTATATAAGCAGTAGGAGAAATATATGAATAGGGTATTCCAATCAATGCTGCTAAGTGCATTACACCATCACATCCTTGCATGGCTTTGTTTACTGAGTCAAAATCTCTTATATCTCCCAAGATAAATTTAATCTTTTTTTTATACTTACTTTGTTCTAACCAACCATAGTGATTGTTGCTGTTATATCTGTCAAAAGCAACAACATCATAACCTTTTTCAACTAAATATTCTGTTAAATGAGACCCTATAAAACCAGAGCTACCTGTAACCATTATCTTCATATAAATTTTATTTTATGTTATTTTTACTTAATAAAAAGAGACTATCAGATATTTTTTTTACTTTGTAATTAAATTTAGCTTTATCAACTTTTTTGAGCTTCTTTAAAACATACTCTATCTCTTTTTTATTTAAATTGTTGAATTTTTTATCCAATTCTTTTTTACTATATAAATATTTTTCTGAAACTAAGCTTATTAAAAAAGTTTTTAAAATTATAGATTTTATAATTGATAAAAATGAATATGTGAAAATTTTAAGAAAATGTGAAATAATTAATATCTGGTTTGTAACTTTTTGATGATAGATGATTTCACTTTCTTTATTTTTTAAATTATTTTTTTTAAGATATTTTATAAATTCTTTGTAAAAAGAATTTTTTGTATTAGAATTAAAAATGTAGTTTGTTATTGACTTATATTCTGGAACTGCATTATGTTTTTTAACTTTGTCAATTTTAGAAATACAATTTTTTTCTTCATTACAAATATTTCCATACGACCTAAAGAATTTATCTCTTATATCTTTTCCGAATGGAATAGTTGTGATGATTTTTTTTTTAAGTATTGATGCCTCTATAGAGCTAGAGCAACCACTGTGCATATAAATATCACATCCAATAATCCAAGGTGTTATAGAAAAATTATTATCTAAAATAAAATTACTGGGAAAATTTTTAAATTTTTTTTTAACAACTGCAAGATCTTCTCTTGGATGTTTTCTAAATATTACATTTATCTCTGGATTATCAATTGCAAATTTATAAAGAATTTTAATTGCTCTATTTTGATTTTTTACAGTATTATTTTTATATTCAATAATTTTTTTTAATTTTTTTTTTATGAAATTTTGACTGCTTTGTGGATAACTTTCTTTTAAACTTTTTTCTTGAACGCCCATAAAATAGTTATTGGTTTGTTCTATGCTTGAGGGATAAAAAATATAATCATTATATTTTTTTTTTTATTTGTTTGACTTCTTTATCAAAAAACTTGTCATAAGGCTTTTTCAACAAATCAAATTTAGGATGTCCAGCTATTGAGCTATTTCTGCTATCAATTTTATAACTTAAGCTTTTAATATCTTTTTTGCCCCAAAAAAAAAAATGATTAATTTTGCCTTTTAATTTTTTGTGATACCTAAATTTTAGTGCCTGTTCAGATAGCAAGGAAATAGGTCCCTCCTCGTCTAACATGCACAATTGATTTTCAGCTGGATTAATTAAATCTTCTACTCTTTTATAATAAGTATTTTTATCAAAGAATATTGCGTTTTTGAAATTCTTTATTTTTTTGCTAAAAAATCTTTGCCCACCTATCAAAACATCAAAATTTGTATTTTTTAATATTTGATAACCCAAAAAAGTTTTTTGAACAAATTCTCTTTTCTTGATTTCAAGAGGTATAACTACTAGCATTTTTCAAACATATATCTCATTATCTTTGCTTTGACAAAAATAAAAGTTATAAAAAAAAATAACTAAATATTTAAGTAAAAAAATTTTTATATATATAAAAGATCAATTAAGATAAGTTTATAAAATTAAATTGATTTAATTGATCTTCCGCAGTTTAGCAAGTTGTATGTTTTAAAAGGCTAAAATGAATTTAAAGTCACAGTAAATTAGAGAATTTTTTTTTTTATAATATTTATACACTCATTTATTTTATTTTTTTCAGTATTAATAATTATTTTTTTATATTTAGATTTTTCATAAACTATTTTAGAATTATACCCTATTAAGTTTTTTATTTTCTTTTTAATAGCTAATTTATAAAGTCCTTTAGTATCTCTTCTAATCAAGGTTTCTAAACTACATTTAACATAAATTTCAAAGTAATCTTTCCCAAAAATTTTTTTCGCTTTAGATCTTGTTTTCTTTAATGGTGAAATAACAGATACAATTATGTAATGGTAATTTTTTCTAATTTTTTTAATATGGTTAATTATTGAAAGATTATTGTCAATAATATTTTTTCTAGTAAATTTTTGTGTATTTTTATTTTTTTTTCTAAAAATATCACCATCAATTTTCTTAACTTTATAATTTAGCCTTTTTAGTTTTTTACTAAGGGCAACAGATAGTGTGGTTTTTCCAGATCCAGAAAGACCCGAGAACCAAATTACTTTACATGACATTTTTTATTCTTATATACCAGTATATGTGTATTTATTTATTTAATACTATTTAGACATATTATATAGTTTTTTATTATGGAGACTCAATTATTTTACTTATTAATTTTCCCCCTAGCAGTTTTACAAACAATTGTTGGTGTTGGCGTTCTTGTACTTGGCACTCCATTATTACTAATTTTTAATTATGATATTATTGAAATAATAAACTTATTGGCACCAATATCAATTATAACAAGCCTACTTAATTATTTATATCTTAAATATAATAAAAAAAATCTGAAGATAAATTTAGATAAAAGTATAAAAAAAACTTTTATCATAATTTGTTTGCCAGGAATGACTATTGGTCTTGTTTTGGCAAGAGAGTTTATTGATATTATAAATTTCGAAATCACGATTTCATTAATAATATTTTTATCACTATTTATAACATGGGGTTTAAAAAATTTAATAAACTCATTACCGCTATTTATTAAAAAAATTATATTAATGTTTATAGCAATTATTCATGGATTAACGAATTCAGGTGGTACATTATTAGCAATTTTTTTTACATCTTTAGCTAAAAATAAAAAAGATCAATCAAGGTATAGCATTACTTTCCATTATTTAATTCTTGTTTTTTTTCAATATTTATTATTTTTAATGGTTTTTAAAAAAGAGATCTTTATAGATAATCTATTTAATATTTTTTTAATAATCACTCTTGCATCATTTGTGGGTAATATTATTTCAAAAACAATTGATGAAAAATTTTTTAAAAAAACAATTGAAATATTGGCTTTATTCTCTGCTTTTTATTTATTAATAAATAATTAATAATATATTCTTTAATTGTTTCAAAATTTATAATTTATGATAAAATCATTTAAAAATAAAATTCATTTTAAATAAAATTATTTTTAAACAATGATAAATAAAATTAAGATAATTTGTACCTTGGGACCTTCATCATTCAAAAAAAATATTCTTACAAAACTTAAAAAACAGAATATTGATATTTTCAGAATTAATCTTTCACATACAAGCAAGAACCAAATTAAATCAAAAATATTATATTTAAAAAAAAATAATGTAAAAAATATTTGCCTAGATTCTGAAGGTGCTCAAGTAAGAACTACATTGTGCGACAAAAAAATTTTTTTAAGTGAAAGAAAAATTATTAAAGTTTTTAATGACGATAAAATAAGTAATTCTAAAAATATTTTTATGTACCCTAAGTTTAACATCCTATCTATCAGAGTAAATACTAAGATTTTTATTGGGTTTAATGACCTGTGCCTTAAAGTTATCAGAATTGATAAAAATAAAGGTTGTTTATTTTGTAATGTAGTTAAAGGTGGTTTTTTAGAATCTAAAAAAGGTGTCCATATAGACTCTAATATTGTGCTGCCCGCTCTTACTGAAAAAGATATTTATGCATTTAAACTCGCAAACAAATTTAATCTTACCCATTTTGCAGTTTCATTTGTTAATAGTCATAGAGATATAGAAGCAGTAAGAAAAATTGTTGGCACTAAAGCTTTTATAATTTCCAAGATAGAAACAAAAAGATCTTTAATAAATTTATTAAAGATTTCTAAAGTATCTAATGCACTGCTTATCGATCGTGGCGATTTATCAAGGTATATACCAATAGAACAAATACCTATTGTGCAAGAACAAATTATTAAATTTAGCAAAAAAATTAATAAACCAACTTATGTTGCTACCAATCTATTAGAAACGATGATTAATGAAACGCTGCCTACAAGAGCTGAAAGTCACGATATATACTCAACACTAAAGCAGGGAGCAAAGGGTTTGGTTTTAGCTGCTGAGACAGCTATTGGAAAAAATCCAGTTGGATGTGTTAATTTTTTAGAAAAATGTATTAATAGTTTCTTCAAAAAAAAAATAAACTTTATTGGTAAATGAGTAAAATTCAATATTCACCTTTAAATAGAATTGCAAAAAATATTATATTAATTGACGGAATATCAAGAACTGGAAAATTATTATTAGGAAGTTTGGTTTCTTCGTTTGATAAAATGGAGCATTTAGAATTTGGAGAAAATTTTGAATTTATAGTTCCTGCTATAAGATTAAAAAAAATAGAACTAAATTTTGGGAATGCTTATTTAAATAACTATTTAAATATGCTCATGTATAATAAGTACTTATCAAGAAATGTAAATTTCAGACCTAATGACAGAACAGGCATTGATAAAAGTAAAAATCCGAAAGTATATTATGAAAGATTGAAGGCAGAAGAAGGTGACAAAATAATCAAATTAATAAAAAAACAAAAACATTTTTTACCTATTGTCACGCATGACATTGCAGTAAACTTGGATATTTTGATAAAAATGAAAATGAACTTTAAAATTATTGAAATTGTAAGAAATCCTGTGGATGTTGTTTATTCTTGGTACAAAAGAGGACTTGGGATTAGGTATGGCAATGATCCAAGAGTTTTTACTTTATTGGTAAAGAAAAATAAAAAAATATACCCATGGTACAATGCTTTAAAAGAATATAAAGAAAATAAATATAATAACTGTGAAAAATGTGTGGAACATGTTCTAAATTTAAATAAACAAGCAACACTTAATTTAAGAAATAATCATTTAAATAAAAATGTTTTAATTACTACATATGAAGATCTAACAAACAATCCCCTAATAGAATTAAAAAAAATTGCAAAGTTTTTAGGAACTAAAACTAATAAACAAACTATAAAATTTATTAGACGTGAAAAACTATCTTTAAAGAAAGATATTTTTCAATCTCAACAAAAATTTAATAAAAAAGTTAATTTACTAAAGACACTTTGTTCTAGAAAAATTTTTCAAAAACTAATGATTTTAAATGAGAAGTACGAAAAAAATTTCTATAAAATTAAGTTAAGTAAATAAAAATTGGTCCACTATAAATACCAACAGATCAGTCATAATCAATTAAACACTAGCTCTATGAGTTATATTTATACCTAGGCGAACTTTCCTCATTTTAATTTTGTAAAAACAAAGTCGCCAAATTATGCTCAATTATCTTAAAAAAAAACCCCTGCATTTCTACAGGGGTTTTAGTATAAAATATCAGATATCTTTAGATCACTTTCAAAATTTTTTTCAGTGCATAAATCAAGCCAATTGAGCTATTAGTACTGGTCAGCTACACGCATTACTGCGCTTCCACA